>Ga0209408_1000004_pt1 | contig 281986 bp, 236 predicted proteins | sample AD_UKC107_MetaG_FD_184422 | JGI IMG/M metagenome (GOLD analysis project Ga0209408, IMG submission 184422) | Active sludge microbial communities of municipal wastewater-treating anaerobic digesters from Hong Kong - AD_UKC107_MetaG (SPAdes)... | ecosystem: Engineered > Bioreactor > Anaerobic >... | reverse complement strand
TGCACCCAGGACGATTCGAACGCCCAACCTTCTGATCCGTAGTCAGATGCTCTATCCAATTGAGCTATGGGTGCAGGGTCCGCATTATATCACATCGCTTTAGAAAAAAAACCTGTCCAAAACCCTGGTGGGCCCATGGTATGATGACTCCATGGAAAAGGTACATAAGGAGATGATAAAGCTGAAGTTCGATACACTTGCGGTCCATGCAGGATCAGATCCCGATCCTGCTACAGGTGCGATCATTCCGCCGATCTATCAGACCGCAACGTATGCTCTGGAGGAGGTGGGGAAGAACCGGGGATTCGATTACAGTCGTGCGTCAAATCCCACACGTCAGAATCTCGAAGAAGCTCTTGCCGCCCTTGAGAGCGGCCGGTTTGCCATAGCTTTTTCCTCCGGGCTCTCCGCCGTGGATGCGGTTCTTCGCCTTCTTAAACCAGGAGATCACATTGTGGCCTCGGAGGATATGTACGGAGGCGTGATCCGCCTGATGGACAACTTCTTCATTCCTTACGGAATCAGCGTTACCTATGTGGATACAACCGATTCCAAGGCGACCGATCGTGCCTTTACTCCTTCGACAAAGATGCTCTGGATCGAGACTCCCTCCAATCCTCTCCTCCGAATCACCGATCTGGCAGCGATGCGGGATCTTGCCCGATCCCATGATGTTCTTTACGCGGTGGATCCGACCTTCGCCACGCCCGCCCTGCTCCGCCCCATGGAGTACGGGGCGGACCTGGTGGTGCAAAGTACGACCAAGTACCTCTCAGGCCATAACCAGCTGATTGGGGGTGCCGTCATCGTGAACCGGGACGATCTCTTTGAGAAGCTGAAATTTGCGCAGAAGGCCATCGGGGCTGTGCCCGGACCCATGGATTGTTTCCTTACGCAGCTGGGGATCAAGACCCTTCATCTCCGCATGGAGCGCCATTCAGCCAATGCCATGAAGGTCGCCGAATTTTTGCAGGTTCATCCTTCAGTGGACCGGGTCATCTATCCCGGACTTCCCTCCCATCCCCAACACGAGGTTGCAAAGGAACAGATGAAATCGTTTTCGGGCATGATCTCCCTCGAACTGAAGGGGGGTGTGGAGGCTGGAGCCAGGCTCATGAACCGTGTTCGTCTCTGCAAGCTTGCGGAGAGTCTTGGGGCCGTGGAGACGATGGTAACCCACCCCGCCACGATGACCCATGCCGAGGTTCCCAGAGCGGTCCGGGAAGCCCGCGGCCTCACCGACGGCTTTGTCCGCATCTCCGTCGGCATAGAAGATCCGGAAGATATTATCCAGGATATTAAATCAGCGCTGAAATAGACTAAAATAAGGTATGGAATATCGGGTCTTGAGTTGCCAGCCTCATTAAATCCGGACCTCCCAGCTCTGTGCCTTTTTTTAGATACTCAATGCTTCTTTCAGGCTGATCTAACAGACTGTAAAGACGTGCTAGGTTGTAATAAATAGATGGGTTTCTACTGTCTAATTGCAAGGCGTTATTAAGGGCGTGCTCGGCCTGTGAAGTCAATCTGATCTGCAAATAAATATCGCCCAGCAAATACCATATATCAGGTCGATCCGGAGATTCTTTTAATACGGCCTCTAGCATATTTGCTGAATCATACAATAGACCGGCATCTCTCAGAATCATAGAATACCAGATTTTATTGTCTAAAGAATCTCCTGCAATTTCTAAAAGGTGCTTAGCTCTTTGGAGAGCAGAACGAATCATTCCTGCTTGAATCTCATACTGTACTAGGTGCTCCTCATCTTGGTCGGAGATCTTTGGTCTAGACAATAGTCTCATTATTTCTATTCTTGCGGTAGTTTCATTTGCATATTCCGGAGTGGCGGAAGGTAGAAATTGGTTGTAGTAATTGAGTGCCTCATTATAATTACCCTCTGCCTCTGCCAATCGTCCAGCAAGGTATTTAATTACAGGGTTATTGGACTGTATTCTCTGAAGCACTTCTAAGGAGATTTTTGCCTCTTTGATTTCGTTTCGTGTGATATGAGCGAGTGTGAGAAGAATTGCAGGATCGGCATCTTCTGGATTATCTTGAAGACGCTGCTTATAAAGCTGAATATGCCAATCAGAAGCACCTAAACAGAAAAGAATTGCATTATCATCTTGTGATAATTCAAGAGCTTTTCTAAATTGTAATGAACCCTTAATAAGATTCTGACTTTGAAGAACAGCCAATTCTCCCTGGAGGTACAGATTTCTTACTTCCAACTCGTGGTTCATCTGTCGGCTAAACTCTTCAGGATGAATTGTTTTTATGGGGGGATATGGATCTCGAATTTGCCAAAATAATTCTAAAAGGTTCTGCCACATACTGATCGTCTTAAAGCGGTCCTTGGGTGCTTCAAATTCTAAAACAGGCTTATCTACCGTATGTATTGGGACTTCTCCAAAATAATCATTCAAAGCAGAGGCCGGAACATAATAACAAGATAATAATTTATATGGATTATCGAGGTTGATTTCTGCAAGATCTTTGGCTACAGAAGGTCGAGCCATTCTTTGAATCAGATTCTCAACATCAATCTCAAGAGGTATATCTTTTCTTGCGACAATAAGCAGATCGTGATTCGGGTAATTCGTCAAGTGCCAGATGGTGACATTTTCCTGAGGATACACAGATAATACAGTTTTCAAAAGTGTCTTTAAAGTTGGAGGAGACAATGACTTAACGCTTAACCAAACAACATTAAGTCCTCCGGAATTTAGACGTTTGTTACATACTTCTAGAAAATCCTTCGTGTATAAATCAGATTCTCCGCGGTTAGCAATATCTGCTAGATCTACAGTAATTACATCAAAGAATTTTGGCGTGTTTTCAAGGAATGCTCGAGCATCATCTTGAACAATATGATAGCGGGGGTCAGGATCTTCAAGAAAACCGTGATTTGATTCCTGGAAACATTGGTATCCGCGAGGTATATTCATGTCTATTTCAGCGCAAATGATTTCTTCATATTCAGGATGTAATGTAAATGAATAAGAAGTTCCTCCTGTGCCAAAGCCAATTGTACAAACCCGTTTAGGAGATGGATGCAGAAGTGTAGGTAGATGGGCAAGGCTCTTTATATCACTCATAGCGATCATATCGTTTGAGCCTTGCGCTAGGAAAACATCTACCCAAAGACCTTTAAAACCATCTAAATCCTCTGTCATAGTTATAGTGGCCGCACTTCCTTCCTTGTAATAACAGACATTTTTTCCCTGATTAATAAAGTAGGATTTAAAATTTAAGGAGGGGGTTGTAAATATTATACCAGCCATTATGAGAACTGAACAGAATATTAACGGCATCGATAGTTGTTTTTTCCGACTTCCAAAAACAAAAAAAATCAAACTTACAATTAGTGCAGTAACAGAAAAGAAAATAGCGCTACCAGACAGCCCGATCGTCGGAATTAGTATGAATCCCGAAAAGAAAGAACCAAATATTGCTCCCATAGTGTTGGAAGAATAGACACGACCAGCTTCCATTCCTATTGAGTCATTAGATCTACCCGCATATCGCACCAGAATCGGAAATACTGCACCCATGAATATTGTAGGTACTAACATCAAAAGAAAAGCTTTTACAAAATCAAAGATGGCCCCGATGAAAAAATTATCAATAACAGTAGGTTGAAGTTTTCCTGCAATAACAAGAGAAATTAAAATGACTGATACTAGCCCCATAAGTGATTCAACAAGAAAAAATAAACGCTGAAGGTTTTTCGATCGATCGACAAAGTATGAGAACAACCATGATCCTATCGTGATACCACTTAGAAACGCAGCAAGCATGGTCGAAAACGCATAGGTAGTGCTGCCCAAAAAAATTGCGAAAACCAAAGACCGAGTCCATATTACCTCATAACCAAGAGCAACAAATCCAGCAAGAAATGCTGCAAAATAGGCCCAGCGTTGCTCGTATGTGGGAATTGGGACGATACGTGTAGATTCATACTTAGATTCCTCCCAGGGTATAAGTATGGCAATTCCGCCAACTAAAATATTGAAAGCAACGGCAAGGTAGTTTGTTTTTGAAAGACCAAGTTGTGGAATCAGAAGGAATCCACAAAGTAATGTACCTGTAACCGCACCCAGAGTGTTAATTGCATATAATCTGCCAGAGCGGCGACCTAAAACATCAAGAGAATCCGTGACAGCTTTAATTAGAACAGGAACCGTTGCACCCATAAGTGCAGTAGGCAGGATAAGTACGACAGTAGCCAGGATAAATCTGGTGATTGTTAAAAGGAAAAAACTGTCACCAATGTATGTGTATATTGGTGAGTACAGTAAATTTAAATGAATATACAATGGATATATCAGCAATGCAAGCAACCCAATGGATATTTCTATAAAACCATATAACTTTATTAGTTTACTGATTTTATCTACTATTTTACTTGCAAAATAACTACCCAGCGCCAGCCCAGCCATATATGCTGTAAGTATTGTGGAGACGGCATATACAGTATGCCCAAGTGTAAGGGTCAGGATCCTTGTCCACAATACCTCATAAATAAGGGCAGAACATCCTGAAATGAAAAAGAGGAAATAAACGACAAGAATCGGAGATTGCTTAAATTTGAACATGCAATAATGCTATATGAATAATCAGAACTTGTCAAAATGTAGAGAAATCATATCTTTTTATTTCGGGTTTTCCCTATCTTGAATTTGATGAATCCATTGAATAGTTTCTGGATCTTTATATTCATTTGCCATCTCTGAAAGGTAGGAAAGGATACCGGGCGATTTTGTTTGATCGTATAATTTTTTAAATAACTCAAGCCTGTCTTCTTTGAGACCTTGTTCTTTGTAGTAAGTGTCTAAAAAAGAGATTATGTCGTTTCGATTTGGTTCAACCAATAAGGTTGCTTTGGCTTCTTCTAACGACCTTTCAACCTTTCCCATGTATATCAGGGTGTTTAAATAAAGTAACGATTCATAGTCTAAGTTTGTCTTACTCAAAACATAATTGAATTCAATGTTTGCGTCTTCGCTATTTTTCAAACCGAGATAAATTCTCCCTCCCAGAAAATGAAGAAAGACATCGTCTTGATGAAAAAGTATCGCTCTCTTCCAAATATCATAGGCTTCCAAGAATTTTCCTTGGTCTACATAAATACCGACTGCCCGTTTGGTTGCATCAAGATGGAACTGAAGAAAGCGTATCGTCAATATATATTGTGAAAGTGCCCGATCAAGCTGCTGAGTATATAGATAGCTTTCGGCTAAAAAAAAGTGTGCAAAACCATTCGAAGGGTCATTTTGCAGATATCGAGTGAATGAAGTTATCGCTCCATAATAGTTCGCGTTATTAAACATATGAATTGCTGATGAAAAAAGTGTGCGGTTTTCATCATAACGCTGATACCATATGAAGTGAGCTATGTAAATGAACAATAGTAAAATTGTTATGATTAATATTCGTATTTTTTTGAGTCCACTCCAGATAATATTGTGTATTATTCCCAATATTTGAGGAAACCCAATTGGAGTAAGTGTTGGCAAGAAAAGAAAAGACGGAAGAAGCAATATTGGAACCCATCGAATCTTAGTATTCAAGGTAAAAAGATAGATTGAAACAAGAGGAAGAATGGAGATACACAAAAGTGGATTATTTAAAATGGCTACATTAATTAAGATTAAAACACTCCCCATCAGGAGAAACGAAATCAGAACTAGTTTTGATAGAGATCTTATCGGGGTGTCTTCATTACGGATGGTGCCTAACAGGAGAAACAAAATCCCCCAAAATAAATGCCCCAAGGAACTAATGCTGAATGGAAATAACTGATTTAAAGGAGTAATGCCAAGATGTGCAGCCATATGCAGGGGAAAAAACAATAGTGAGAAAAACTTAAGCCATCGAGGGACCTTGGGTATCTGAATCAAGATAAATGGAGCAAGAAAGTCAATTGAAACCATTGACCAGTCCAAAATGCCAATAAAGGGAACTCGTCCAAACAATGAATCGCCCAGGGGTACGTACCACTTCCACCAATCAGCCTCAATGGCTGTGGTTTCTACTGCATATGCAACCATGCCAATGGTTAGCCCTGCAAAAAGCAACCGAAAATATACATTTCGAAAATCCACCAGACTGGACGCCAATCTTAATGCTAGATATGAAACTATAAGCCATCCAATGATTTCCTGAGGTGTTGTTCCAAGGATTTTAATATATGGTTGGTTGACCTGATATGGGAGAAAAGATTCACTTCCAGATATAATCCCCGTTACGAGTGCAACAAATTGGGATCTGAGGATACTGTAGAGGAATCCAGTTAGAAAAAACAGTAGAGACCATTTTCTTCCATAGATGCATATCGCATCATAGAATAGCAAAACGAGAACGAACCCGGAAGAAAATAATAAAATTTCACGGCTCACTGGAAGTACTCATTATATATTGAAAGGAATGAAAAAAAAAGCGGGCACAAGGCCCGCTTTTTAACAATTTATAACTATGGCTAACGGCTGACAGTTGTATTTGCTGTTGCCGCTCGCTGACCATTAGTGGTCAGTTCTTCAACTTTGTAATACCACTTCTGGAAAGTTCTCTGTTTGGGAAGATTATCGGTGAAGGCATAATTGGCACCGGAACCACCCTGTCCCGCGGCGGGAATCAGTTGGGTATTAACCTGTGTCCAGTTCAGACCGTCAAGAGAACGATAGAGGAAGAACCCTGCAGCGTCCATTTCTGAGGCAGTGATCCAGTTCAGATCAATGGTCTGAAGGTCCTGATACACGCCATTGAAAGAGGTTATTGTGACAGGAGTAGGAGTAATGGGCGCAGAGTTAGGGCCTGTGTAGGGGAGGAAAAATCCGTTACCGTACAAGGTTCCTACTTGAGCTGTTGTGGTGCAGGGGAGAGTAGCACATGTTGTCGTGTTTGCGAAAACTGGAACGTATGTTAGATAAATATCATTGGTGCCAGCGAATGGGATCGTGATTTCAGCGCTGTCTGAACCATTCCCTGCTCCACCGAAAAGGATTCTACTGTCCAGATCCGCGGGGGCAGTCCATCCCGAAGCAAGTCCGGATGTTGGTGCAGCACCTACCTGCTGGTACAGAACCTGAAATCCAGCAATTTTAGCAGTGGGAGAACCAATAATTCCCGTGTTTTCCCCATAGATTCCGCCAGGAACAGGGATATTAACTGTGACATAAATATTGGTCGCATCCCGAGTGACCGCTGAAATACCAATGACTCCAAGAGTTGCCATCGCAGGGTTGGCACCACTTCCGTTGGAATCATCCATGTCCCAGCCAATTCCGGCATCAACACCACAGGAATCAACAACCCATTTTAATCCGTGGTTGGCAGTCCCTTCACTGGGTACAATGTAATAGGCAACTACTGCATCCGCTGTGGCAGGAGGACAGGCCGTTAATGTCGTGCAAGCCGTGTATGCGCCAAAGTCAAACTGGGCCGGGCATCCAAAGGCAACATTGCCAATATATGCCCAGTTGCCATACTGACAGATCTGCTGGTCATATCCGATAACACTGCAGCCAGCATTCGCAGTATTGACCATGCCTGTCGTTCCACCAATACCATAGGCGAAAACATGCTGGTTTGACTGGGCAGTATCAAAATCAGCCCAGGGGAGCCATCCACCCAGGATATGCCCGTAGGTCAATCCGGGTGTACTACAGCCAGCATATACACCTACTGGAATAATACAAAGTGCAAGCAAAGTAAAGAGGAGTTTTCTCATGATTACCTCCAGGATCAATAGTGAGACGGCGTATAGGTTGTGTTTGCGTTAACCTTAATAAATACACCTTCTCCAGTGGTTAACGTAAACGGCGTACCGCGAGTGCCCTGGCAGGTCCATGTAACTGGAGCGTCGGTCGCGGTATTCCATCGACCGATTGTGCAACTGGAAGCAGCAGCGCAGGGGCCTCCGATGTCATCGCAAAGATCTTCCGCATCCATCAAGGAGTTTGCATTATTATCCGGGAGGTTTGCATGATAGGGAACTGAAAACCAATTGTTTCCAACAGTACCCGCATTTGCGAGAGCGTATCCCAATGAAGGATTGTGTGAACCAACAACAACGAATGTAGTACCGGCATTCACTTTTACAAATACAGACTCTCCGGCTGTGAGGGTGAATGGCGTACCACGGGTGCCCTGGCAGGTCCACGTGACCGGGGCATCAGTCGCGGTGTTCCATCGACCGATTGTGCAGCTGGATGCAGCAGCACAGGGTCCACCGATATCGTCACAGAGATCCTCTGCATCGACGAGAGAGTTGGAGTTTAGATCGGCGGGTGTGTAGTAGTAAGGTAACGAAACCCAGTTATTACCTACAGTCCCGGCATTCACAAGGTTGTAACTCAATTTGAACCCCATGTTCGAAGCCAGGAGAGCTCCCGCAGCCCCAACAATCAGGATAGTGAGCAAGGCTTTACGCATAGAGATGCCTCCTTTAGTATTTTCAATTTAATAATACCATACAACTTGAAAAATTGTTCAAATAAGATGAACTAGAAAGGTCCCAGATTCCCTTTTGAATCTCGGGCCATTGTCTTGTAAAAATATCCCAAAGTACCCGTAAAATCTAGGTATATCAACTGATCTGTGCTGGCGATAAAATTTGTAAGATCTTTAATGTCAGGTAAAAAGGTGTTTGTGCTCTCTCTAAATAAATAATAATCGATAATATTAGCTCCTTCGCCATCCATTCTATTGATGACGTTTTCCCACGTGATAATATACTGTCCCTTAGAATACTGAACAAAGAAATGAGGAGGAAAGTTCGGTGGTGCATTTCGAATCGAACTCTCTTCCCCATCCGATGTTTCGCAGGTGACGTAGTAGTGGGCGGGTTCGGCGGGAGTCTCGTCCGTGAACTGACAGGCTCCGGCCAGGCAGAATTGGGGGTCGACGGTGCCGATCCGGTCTGCGGAGGCAGTGGAACGGTCCGGGACGAAATCGGGATTTTCGGAGCGATAGACGGAACAGAGGGACATGTCCGATTTGGTCATCTCCCCGCCCCAGATGTCCTCGGTGGGAAGGTCCCAGTGAAGGACGGGATGGCTGGATCCATCCTTGGTCAGGGTAATGGGATAGACCATGACGGGCGGTGCCCAGCCCAGTTCATGGGAGGACGTGCAGGAAATCTGTGTCGATTTTACCGACTCGAGATCAAAGGTGTTCCGCGCTGCGACGGCAATATAGATAGGTACTCCTTCGGGCAAACCTTCCAGTCGGTATGTAGTTACATTCCCTGCGTCTGTGAAGTTTGGGTACATCCCGCTTGTCGTGCCCCAGTAGACCCGATAGGTCTCGATTTCCGGTTCGTCCACGGCATCCCAAAGCAGATCCAGGCGTCCTCCGAGCTGGGGATTGGAACAGAATGGGTTCTGGGGAACCGCAGGTGTACAGGGGGATGCATATTGGGAAACGATGTTCGAAGCGATACCCTCAAACCCGTCATCATCCACGGCGGCAACGTAATAGTCGTAGGTTGTGCCATAGACGATATCGGTGTCGTCAAAGGTCGTGAATGCTGTTTTGGTGATCGCCGAGAAGGTGGTTCCACCATCTTCAGATCGGTAGATCGAGTACTTCCCTGAAAATCCGGGATCCGGCGGGTCCCAGGTCAGCTGAATCAGGCGGCAGTCGGTGTCGGAAATATAGAAATTCTTGACAGGGTCCGGCGTGGGGATGGCAAGGCGGGTCGCCGGATCTCCCATTTCGACCAGGCCCTCCGTGAGCCGCTGATCTCCGCTGGATGCGATTTCCAGGATCGAACCCTGGAACAATGCGCCCAGCAGGCGCTCCCGGTTCCGGCCAAATACCTCCCGGTAGAACGGTTCCAGGACAGAGTGGTCCTGGAAGCTGAACATGTACGTGCCTGGAGAGATCCCTCCAACCATTCCCGTAGCGGGGGTCATGAGGCCTTCCAGGAAGGTGGGCTGAACGATCGAGTGATAAAAGGCGCCGGTATAGCAGTTGGCGTTTAAGGTTACCGCAGGCCGGGTATCATTGGTCAGTCCTGGAAAGTCTGTCACATTTAAATAATTCTTGGATCCCCACTGCTGAAATCCTCCGTGACCGTTCCATGAAATAATCCCATACCCTTCATTAAACTCATCCACAAGGTCCGAGATCCCGTTAGGTGTCATGGTCAGGATCCCGCTCACATACTGGTAAACATCCTTGGCATTGCAGTTCCAGGGGGGAAGGCGGAAATACATTTTGTATACAGAGTGGGGAGGAATGGGGCTGACATATAGGGCATTGGTGTCCTGTCCGGGCTCAAACTGGCCGTAATCCTGACAGTCGGCGGAGAAGAGCGTCTTTCCCAGCCAGGAAAAGTCCGTAATTCCTGTCTCATAATAGAAAATTTTTCCCAGAGCTGCATTAGCCTCTACCTCGGTTCGAGCTGGAATTCTCCCGATATAGATTTCGGGTACGCTGTCCGAGCCGGAAAAGCATCCGAAATAGTTGTCAAAGCTGTGAATCGGATAGGGATGAAAGGCAGAGGAGGAGAAACCGGGATCGGCCACCATCCAGGTGGGCACAAGGTTGTAGCTACCGTTGGCCGCGTTGTCCTTGTAGTCATAATCGGAATCGCCGAGAAGAACGACGTATTGCAGATCGGGGGGGGAGGCCATCCCGTACAGATCTTCGAGGAAGTCACGGATCGCCCGGGGTGTGAAGATCCCGTAGGAATATTCGTCGTAAATGTCTTCCACCGATGCGACCATGGTGGTAAGTCCCTGAGACTGGCGGAGGGATACAAGATCCTGTACGCCCGTGGAGTTGACCCAGTCATCCGGGCAGATCATCACCCAGTTGGGCACGACAAATCCCGGGTCATCCAGATTCAGGGATGAATTGTCTGCCTTCAAATCGCCCTCAGTGACTGCAATGGGAATGGCAGCATGGTACGTTCTTGGTGAGGTGGTCGCGGCATCGTAAGCCCGGATTGTGTACTTATCGTCTGAATTAATAAAGGATGTGTTCGTCAGCCGAACAGGAAAAGTTGGATCCGTTACGTCCAGAACCATGGCGTCATCGCTGGAATAATTAGAAATTTCAAACCGGTAGGATCCGGGGTCGTAGGAAAAGGTCAGAGCATCGTTGACTGCCTCGAATTGCCGTGCATAGGTGATATCAAACCAGTTGCTGTACACGCTGTCGGAGAGAATACTGAGATCAACGGGGTCGGTCACTTCATGGGTAACGTTGATGGTGAGATCACCCGATGAACCCAGGATACTTTGATCAAAATCATGGGAGAGAGTCACGGCGTCGTAATCATTAAAGGTGGCTTCCGTCAGGAACGTACCGTTGATCCCGATTTTGACGTGATGGTCAGGATCTTCTGTAAAATAACTGGTTCCCCGGACATTGAAGTCGATATGAGCAGAATAGGACGGTTGAAGAGCCGCGGACAGGAGCGTTACCGTATGGGTCTGGACAGCATTGCTGGCATCTGTACCGTACCAGAAAGCCCGCTTCCAGAGCCAGAGATCGGTATCATTCTGTGTCTGGAAGGAGGCAAAGGATGGGTTTTCCTCAAACCGCTCTGTGGATTCAAACCACGTGGGAGTCGTGTAGGTCACCGGGCTTTCGTGCCGTGTCCCCATCCTCAGGCCGGCCTGCGTTCCCGCGATCAGCCAGTACACGTTGGTGTCGGTAAAATCCCCGGCACACCAGACACCGGGAATCGCCTCTCCCGTCAGTGCTTCACCGTAAAAATAGACCGCATCACCGTCGCTAAAGATATGGTCGCTTTCTCCGGAAACGTAAATGGGAATCTCAGCACCCTGGTTATATAGGCGAAAGAGCGTGGGGTCGGCGGTTATAAGATCCGGAGCGTACGTACTCAGGAAAGAATAGGTCAGGATATAGGTCCCGTCAGTATCCACACTGATTTTGTATGCATTTCCGGTGTGAGCGGGCGGTATCCAGGCTGTTACGGTTTTTTCGGGTAGGTAGCTTCCGCCTTTGTCCTTCCACGTGTTTGCGAATAAACGGCTGTACTGGCGGATATATTCGGGAGAATCCTCCACAGGATGTCCCTGTGTGGGTGTCATCGTGAGCTCAATGCGTGCTGATTGTAAAACCCCGGTGCCTGATTTGCTGTTCAATGACAATACGGGGCGGATCAGGACATCGACATAGGTCACCTGGCGGAAGGTCTTCGGCTCGCTGATCGTTATGAATTCCGGATTGTGCTCTTTCGAGGCCGTAAAGGTACTTACCGGATTTCTGGCATATTCGGAATCTCTGATATAGGGATCCTGCATGATGTCAAAATCGGGCACCTCATCCAGAGATTTTGCATCCATGGGGCGGAGATCACGAATCGGATGGAGGGGAAGAGGCTCGGGAATTGTTCGAGTGGAAAGATCCATGATTTCCATGGAGATGTGAGCCCCGGGAACAATTGCCACATGAACGACCTTTGCCGCTGATGCAGGTTCTCCCGGTAGGCCCAGGGGAATCAATCCATCGGGAAGGTCTCCCCGGAGGATGGACATCAGTGTGGTCTCGTCAAATTGCACCTGGATCGTGATACCGGTAGAGATCTCCTCCACACGGGCAGAGTCTGAAAACACCCCCTGCCCTCCCAGAAGCACCAGGAGAGAAATAAGAAAAGACCTCATGTTCATTCAGTATAACACGACGTCATGTTAAATTAATCCTTACGGAGAAAGGGGAAAATCAGGAACGTTGGGCAAACACCCGGTAGATGATGAGATCCTTCGTGTCCGAAACCGGTTCACGGTAGGCATTGCCCTCGACCTTTGCTTCGTCCAGGCAGTCAAAACCCTTCTGCCCGAGCGTACATTTCTTTACCACGTAATCCACGCCGGGCTCCGCCTTCCAGACCAGGGCAATGCTTCCGTCCGTTCTGGCAATGTCGAAATCCACGGGATCCAGAACCTCATTCGTACTCGCTGAACCTGCAGCTACATTTTGATCTGGAGATTCTGTCGATGGACTCGTTGAGGACAGGAGGGGCGGAGCCGGGCTGTCCGCCGGACCGATCCACCCGGAAGCGGGAGCTTCAATGGATGCGATCTGCGGTGCGGGTGCGGTTGATCCGGGTGTCCAGAGAAGAAAGGCGAGTACCGCAATAAGAACGGTACTGCCGAGAAGGCGGCCTGTCACAACAATTCGGCGATGGGTCCTGTACCTTGATTCCACCCGGGCCGAGAGGCGGTCCAGAGTCTCGGAATCGACGGGTACGGGGTAGGTTCGGATAAGATTTTTCTCGTTCATCTTCAACCAGAATACCTTGCGTGCGCATGTTTTGTTCAAATTTCATCATTCATTTTTGCAGAGAATAAAGTCCGGGCGGATGCGTACGGTATAATGTGATCGCTGAAATGGTATTCGAGATTCCCCTGAAATCGCCCGAAATTTCCGCACAGGATGATGCAAGCGTCGTACGGCTTGCAAGAGAGGGAGATTTGGGAGCCTGTGAGACCCTGGCTCTGTACTGCCGGGGTATCGCGTACCGTGTTGCCTTCCAGATCCTCAGGAACCGGGAGGACGCCATGGATATCGCACAGGAAAGCCTGCTTCGGTTCTTCTCTTCCATTCGAAGGTTTGACTGTTCGCGTTCTATTCGGCCCTGGATCGTAAGAATTGCTCACAACCTGTCCATCGATTGCCTTCGCAGGCGTAAAACACGAAATAATGTCCCTTTTTCACAGAATGACCGGGGGATGGTCATTGAACCGGAAGATGACAGGCCCGGGGTCGATGTCAGGATTGAACGCCGGGAGCTGTCCCGGCTTGTCTGGGAGAGTGTCTCGGCTCTGGATGACAAATATAGAGAAATCCTCATTCTTCGTGACTACAATGATCTCTCCTATGCGGAGATTGCATCTACCCTCCACATTCCTCTGGGCACCGTAATGTCAAGGCTGCATAAAGCCCGGCGTCTCCTGGCCGATGAACTGGCTGCACGGGGATATTCTCACCCATCCCGGGATGAACATACCCCTCCGGAAGGTAGATCCCGCGTGATTCCCTTCGATAAGCGGGGAAAGGGGGAATGACCATGACGAACCAATGCCCGAAAGGATTTGATGAACAGCTTCTGTCGGGGTACCTCGATGATGAGTTGAACCAGTCCAGACAGCAGCGGGTTGAGCTCCACATTCAGGAATGCGAAATCTGCAGGGTTACCCTCGAACAACTTCGTACGATCAGGGAGGTGGCCATGAAAACCCAATTCGAAACTCCATCCGATGATGCGTGGGGCGAACTTCCCAGAGGTCTGGCGAGCCGTGCCACCCGGGGGTTCGGCTGGATCTTTCTGATTCTATGGTTTGTCATCATGGTGGGCTTTGGACTCTACCAGTTTCTCTCAGGCCCTGAAGATCTCTGGCTCAAGATGGTCACAGTCGGGGGACTTCTGGGACTTGTCCTGCTCTTTCTGTCTGTACTGATTGATCGAATTCGAACGATGAAGTCCGATCGCTACCGGGAGGTGGATCTATGATCGTCTGCACGACTGCTGAAATCGCGGGAAAGCGCGTTGTCCGAACCCTGGGCCTTGTCCGGGGTAACACCATCCGTTCCCGTCATATTGGAAAGGATATCCTCGCAGTCTTTCGAAATATTGTGGGCGGTGAGATTTCTGAGTACACCAAGATGCTTGCCGAATCTCGGGAACAGGCCCTGGACCGGATGGTGGAGGAGGCACGGGCTCTCGGAGCCAATGCCGTCATTTGCGTGAAATTCATGACATCAGAGGTTATGCAGGGCGCCGCAGAACTCCTGGCCTACGGCACGGCCGTCATAGTCGAAGACGAATAGCTTTTCGTTCGGCTTACCTCAACGTTGTCTTGTATAATGAGGTGAATGGATCTCTTTGAGCAGCGTTTTACCCCCCTGAAAAAACTGGGGGAAGGGGGCTTTGCTGAAGTCTGGCTTTCGGAAGATCGCGAACGTCAGGCGGCTGTTGCATGTAAAATCCTCTCCTCACCGGATCCGGCAGCCAAGCTTCGTTTTCACCGGGAATATTTTGTCCTTCATAAGCTTGATCATCCCGGGATCGTCAAGGTGTATGACTACCTTCAAAATGGAAAAACCCTCTATTCCATGGAGTTTGTTGAGGGTGCAGATGTAAAGGAATATCTTGGTTCCTACCGATGGAGGCAGGAAGGTTCCCTTGAGGGAGCTTACTACCGGCATGAAGAGGGTGTCCTTGAGGCCCTGAGGCTTCTGATCCAGATCACCGATACCCTGGGATACATTCATGCACAGTCCATGATCCATCGGGACCTGAAGCCTGAAAATATTCTCTACAGTATCCAGGACCGTCACCCCAAGATCCTGGATTTCGGGCTGGTACGAGCCCAGGCCTTTGATGAATTCACAACCCAGACAGGGATCATCCAGGGAACCCCGGCCTATATTTCTCCGGAGCAGATTCAGGGAAGGGAAGTTGATCCCCGTGCCGATCTTTACTCCCTGGGCGTGATCCTCTTCGAACTGCTTACCGGCCAGGTGCCCTTTAAGGGCGTCACAGTGATGATGCTGCTGGAGATGCATCTCAAACACTCGCCTCCTCCCCCCACCTCCTTCAATTCACTGATCCCGATCAGCCTTGAAAACACGATTCTTAAGCTTCTGGCAAAGGAACCCGGACGCCGCTTTTCCACGGCTGCGGAAGTCAAGCAGCAGCTGATCATTGCCTCGGAACAGGTCAAAGCGGAAACCCGGGAACAGCGGATGACCCTGGATCTTCCGACAATGGCTTTCCGGGTGGAAGCTCCCGATCGGCTTCTCATTGCACCCTGGGTCGGGAAACCGGCGGTGCTTTCCGCCGTGAAGGGGTCTGTGACGGAGCTTGCCGGTGGAAAGGGAAGCTTTCATCTTATTTCGGGAGAGCACGGAAGCGGGAAGAGCCGGCTCCTGGAAGAGGTAAAGGCAGAGGGCGTCAACCGCCAGGCCGTGGTTCTTTCAGCTCAGACCCGGGAGGATACCAACCTTCCGTATGGTCTCTTTCAGCCCGTAATGACCTATCTTGCTTCCAAACACCGTGACGTTCTGGGTTCGGAGCTCGGCATTATCGCCCGGAACTTCCCCGTTTTTGAAACCGTCACCGCCCCCGAAGAGGAGCACACTCTTGCCAATCTGGATCCAAAAGGTGAAAAGGCGCGTCTTTTCCACGCGGTGTTCACCGTATTCCGGAATCTGGCTGCAGATCGGAATGTACTTCTCCTGTTGGATGATATTCACTGGGCGGACGAATCATCTCTCGAGCTTTTAAATCATCTGATCTACAGTTTTACCAGTCCGGACAGCGAAGTTCCGATGATGATCGCAGTTTCCTGCATCCCGGCTGAAGGGGAGACCAACCCGGCCTACGGCCGCTGGGCGAAGGGAAAGAGCTTCAGGGACGCTTCCCGCCACACACTGGGTCCTCTTACACGGGAGGAGTTATCCGAGCTGGTGCAGGCTCTTCTTGGGCAATCTGAACCGCCTCCGGCCCGCTTTATTCAAACCCTGGAAGGTCTTACCGGGGGAAATCCCTACTTTGTGACAGAAACCCTTCGAGCCATGATTGAGGATGATCAGCTGAAACGGCTGACCGGAAAATTGGACTGGGATTTCTCCAAACTTGTTTGGACAGACCGGGCTACAGTTTCCCTCGCGCGCCTCCCCATGCCCAAGAACATTCACGATGCAATCGAATACCGTCTGAAGGATCTATCCGACGAAGAGCGGATGGCCCTGCAGAGTGCTGCCCTTATCGGAAAGCGCTTCTCCTTTGTCATCTGGGCGAGTGTCGTTGACCTGTCCGAAGATGAGCTCCTGGATTTAGCCGATCGCATGCTGGCGGCAAAGCTCCTTGTGGAACGGCCCAATGAAGAGCTTGAATTTTCCAGCGATCAAGTCAGACAGATCCTGATCGAGTCCTTGAGCGGCCTCAGAAAGCGGAGGCTTCACTGCAAGATCGCGGATGCCATCCTGGGTCATTATTCAACGGTACCCGAAAGCCAGTTCATTCCCCTTGCCACAAACCTGGATGCATGCGGACGTCACGAGGAGGCTCTCACCTATTTCGTTCCCGCTGCGGAACATGCCTCCCAAAACTATCACGTCCAGTTAGGTGAATATCTCTGGCACAATGTGGCCGAAATATCGGAAGAACTGGAGAACCAGAGGGATCTCATGGGGCGTGCCTGCGGAGAGCTGGGGAATCTTGCCGTTTACTCCAGCCGGTACGATGATGCGGAAAATTTTTACACAAAGGCAGTTGATCTTTTTCCGGAAAACCACCCATCTTCATTTTTCTGGAAAATCAAGCGGGCATCATGCATCGGTCAGCGTGGCGATATTCAGAACATGAACGACACGCTGACGGCCCTGCTTCCGGGGGTTCTGGCAACGGGGGACAGTGAACTCGAAGCGTGGTGCCGATGCTATCTCGGAATATCGTTGTGGGAGAAGGGAGATTCCGAAAATTCCATCGAACACCTCCTCGCCAGCCGCTCGATCTTTCAATCCAGCGGCCGTGCCGACGGTGCCTTGACGGTGCAATATAACCTTGGAATTCCTTACTTTTACATGGGAAAGAATGAAGAGGCCGAAGGGGCAATTCAGGAAGCTCTGGATATGGCTGAAAAATTTGGTGATGTACGGACCAAGCTGGTCTGTCTGTCGAATTTGTTGGCCATAGCCAACAACAAGGGAGACCTGGAGCGTTCGGAGTCTCTCTTTGAAATGGCGTTGCCCCTGGCGGAATCGATGGGTGACTGGCGGCTCTATGCCTTTATCCTCTACTCGGGTGCAACGCTGGAAAATTTGCGTGGCAACTGGGAGCGGGCGGGCAATCTGGCCGACAAGGCCATCCAGCTGGCTTCGGAAATCGGGTCGGAGGAACAGCAGGCCCATGCCCTTGCATTGCGGGGAGAGGTGCAGATCGAACTGAAGGCCTATGAGAAGGCCCGCACGGATTTTGAAGCCGCGGCAGATCTTTATGCGAAACTGGGTCTGGAAGGAATGGAGGCCAGTATCGATGCCGCACTGGGTTTCCTGTCTGTTGCTCTGGAAGGAGATTCCGCGGGAATGGATACCATTCAGAGAGTGATGAATTCCTTTGAGGAAGCCGGGAACCATTCGGATTTCTGTCATGCAGCCTTTTACATGGTAAAGGCAGCCTATCTTGGAGGGGATACCGAACGTGCGTCGACCGTGTGCCTGGACGTCATTCGAATTGCCGACGAAAACGGATACCGTCACATTGCCAACCGGGCCCGAATGATCATGGACGCGCTTCTCCTGGAGTAACGCATTCACGCATCGTGAGATAGAAAAAAAAGACCGGTCCGTCGGACCGGTCTTTCTGGTTTTGAATCAAGCGCCAATCAGCGCAATATACCCCGGATAAAGGTCGCGTCAGAAGAGTCATAATCCACGATCGAACCATAGGTAGCGACATGACCGGTTCCGGAAATGACATCCACCATGACGTAGACGTTCGTCAGATCATTGGAGTAGCCGGCATAGTCACGGATAATGTTATTCACCTGGAGGAGTTGTCCCGGGTTCAGATTAAAAGTGAGACCTCTGGGTTCCTCAAAGAAGGGATCCACTGTGACAAATACCGTTGCCGATGCGCCGCCGATCTCCACGAGGCCGACGTTGGACCGGAATTTAGGTGAATGTTCTAGGCCGAGGATGAAGAGCGTACCGGAGCCGTTCGTTACCGCATCCTTACTTCGGAAGGCCATGGTCCCCTGGCCGTACGTCCATCCATTGTCCAGTAGGTTGTAAATCCGGTTAAAGGCGAAGATCTGGGATGGATCCACCGAACGGATCGCAACCGTACCCTTACCGAGCTCCACGCCAAAGAGCTTAAAGACAATATCGTCATAAACGGCCATGGTCCATGCCGGCATTGTGACTTCCTGTGGAATTACATCTCCGGAATTTCCCGACTCCGGGATGTACTCCACGGTGAAAGTCTGGCTGGTTGCCGATGCGTTCAGCAGAGTGACATCACTGCGCCACTGGGTCCCCGCTGAACCGGGTGCATGGACCGCGGCCGGCAGGAAGAGATCTTCCGTTGCCCGGGTGACAGCAGAAGGAATAACACCGGGAATCGTCGTCGGATCATTCGTGTCCCGGTCGATGACGCTGCCCAAAACATGGACCGATCCGCCGCCGTCACTGTACACAACCGCATATCCTCGAGGTGCGGTGGAATTGGACTGGTAAAAGACATTGGTCAACTGCCACTGAGAGAAGGGTTCCATCGTTCTGGAAAGCGGATTCCCCGTCAGATTTCCATTTTCATCAAAAAGCTTGACAAGGACTTCCGCGCTGACGCCGGAGATTTCCGTAATGAAGAGGTTGGAACGGAACCGTTCCGAGTTGACAAGGCCAAGGACATAGGTCGCTCCACCCTCGGCTCCCATGATTTCATCGGATTCCGGACTGGTGATGGACTGACCGTAGGTCTTTCCCTCAATATCCGTCGTGAACGTGCGGCTCTGGATGATCATATCCTCCACCCCCGTGCCGCGAACCTGAACGAAACCGGAAGCCGCATCCTGCTGGAAGTAATCACCCAGAAGATCCAGCATCATGACGGAGAACATGTCGTCCATGTCAAAATCCATGACCATGGCGCTGGTACTCCGAACCTTCTGCTGCATGGCTCCCCAGATGAAACGATTCGTCCCCCGGGTCACGCCGTCGGATTCCGCCGTTAGACGATCCCGGTACGCATGGAGGGTATCCATGTCGAGGGTTACGGGATCTCCCGTTTTCAGGAGATTGTCCAGGGCCAGAGATGCACGCTCCGAACAGGTTGCCCGGGCTGTCGGACCCCAGGGAAGGGCATGGGCATCACTCGACCAGAAGGAACCCTCGGCGCCACCGAGACCGGTAGCCACAATGGGGAGGGTTCGTGTCGGATCGCCGGATCCGGTCCATGAGCCCAGAAAGGCCTGGGGCCGGACGGTCCATGCCACGGCGGCAACTGCATCTTCCGATCCTTCCGCCGTGAAGTGGATGTATCCACCGTGGGAACCGGCCCTCTGCATGGAAGAGGAAACACTCAAGGTGCAGCTGACTGCGGCACCGGGACCCAGCTGTCCGCTCGACGGTGAGACGGAAAGCCATGGGATATCCTCGAGAGCCTGCCATATGGCGGCTCCGCTCCCTGTGTTCTGCAGGGTGCAGGTCTGGGATTGCGGAGTGGCACCCAGAAGGCTGACAAAGGTATAACGGCTCGGAGTGACTACCAGTTCAGGAGTCCCCCCGGTGGAAGATGAAACCTGAAGTTGAACGGAAAGAACAGCTTCCACGGTTTCCCGGGTTGTGCCCGTGAAGGTGATCAATCCCTCGTAATTTCCGGGAACGAGGCCGACCAGGTCCACCGTCAGGGTGCCTTTGGTGGCTGTGGATCCTTCGGTCGAAGATCCCTGGGTGGGAGAAACCAGGAGCCAGGACTGGTTGGATGATGCCGTCCAGGGGATCGTCCCCTCGTTGGAAATGACCCAGAAATTCTTGGTGATTGTTCCCTGGCCCGCGTACCCCTGCAGAGTAAACCCTGCCGGATCGGTCTCCAGAGGCGGGGAAAGAGCTTGAATGTAAAATTCGGGAGAGGTACCCACAGCCGAGGGTATTCTCAGGTCCGGAGCAAGGTACTGAGATTCCTCCGCATAAAATTTAAACAGATACTTGGGGTAGCCCACCATGGATGCTGTGGGGGTAAAGGCACGGGTGGAAGGAGATATATTCACGTTGTTCAGTGTCTGAAGGACAACATCTCCCGCCGTTGCCGTGCGCCCGCACAGTTCGATTTTCGAAAATTTTGACGGGCAATAGTGAGAAGCGGACCAGGTGAGGTTATAGGTCTGCCCCACGTACCAGATTTCCCCTGCTGTCGGGGACATGACGGTCACATTGCATCCCGAGGCATTCATCAGGAGTGCTCCCACCAGCGTCAGGGTCACCATGACGCCCAAAATAATTACTTTTTTCATAGAATCCTCCTCATCCAGAGCATGGGATTAGATTACCCTTAACCTGCTGGGTTGTCAATGAGTGAAAGGTTCCTGCCTGACCCGATAGAGAATGACCTCGGCATGTTTTCTGTAAATGATGTCTGACCGGGAAAAGACCTTGACGGGCTGGAGACGCCAGCCTTTCCATGGGTTCAGTCGAAGAAAGTCCGGGTCGTCGGTAAAGATGACATTCTTCAAGGTTCCCTCGACGGGCGCCGGCCCTGCAGCGAGGGAAGCCAGGACGGGCAGGTCGGGAAAGTACCACTTCACCTGTCTGCGGCTGTCTCCCAGGTAGATCGTACATTGAGCTTCAGGATGAGTATTTTTCCATGATTGCAGGCTGACACCCAGTTGAACGGGAGGGGGTGGTTCCCGGTGAGCCTGGATCGCCAGAGGCAGAGTCAGGGAGAAAATCAGGGCTGGAAACAAAAACCCGGCGACGGCCGTGAAGCGGGGAAGATTTCTGAACCCCGCCAGGGGAAGGAGGACCAGAAGCGGCAGGATCGGGCAGTAGTATCGTACATCGGGGGGAAGGGCAACAAGGATAATCAGGACATGAATCAGGACCCAGGGAAGATTCCTGCGCCAGAAGTCCGACTGCGCAGGTTCCCGATAGGTTCCGCCCAGGAAGTAGATTCCCGTTCCGAAAAGCCATACAATCAATCCCAGGCATCCGACAACCGCTTGTGCTCCCAGACCAAGCCCGTGGGAAAACCATCGACCGATATGGGAACGGATCCGATCCACAACACGGCCCGGGGTGACCGGGTCGGCTCCCAGGTAGACATCGGGTTTATCCAGCCGCCATTGCCACTGGGTGACCACAAGCCTCGGGTAGGCGGACCAGTCGGGTCCCGGGTCGGTTCTGTGAGCCTGAATCCACACCAGGGGTACCAGCCAGAGAGCCAGGCAGAGGACCATGAGAGCGACCCCGAAAAGAAACCGCTTCATGCCGCTCTTTGCATCCACGAGACAGAAGAGAAAGATGACAATAATGATAAACGTATACTGGGGACGCATTCCGGCGGCCAGGCCTCCCGAAAGGGCTGCCCCCGCCATCCAGGGCAGTTTTCGAGTTCTCTGATAAGAGGCGGCCATGAAGAGCTCGCCGGCGATCAGGGCTGATGCCGGGATATCGGTGAGGGCTTTGGTGGCGGTCATCCAGGGGCCTGCGGCCCATCCTGTGGTGATGGCGGTAAGAAGAGAGGTCACCCTTCCGAACGATGGCAGGAGAAAGAGGTACCACATGGCAAGATAGATGCCGCCAAAGAGGCACGATGTCCAGATCAGAGAATGTTCAGGTGAGACTCCTGTCAGAGTGCGGATCAGCTTTCCTGAAAGGATATAGAGAGGGTACCCCGGAGGGTGAGGCTGGTAAAGGGATACATCGAAATGCTCAACGCCCAGGGCGAAATTGACACTGTCCCATTCATCCAGAGCACAGGAACTTGTTGCCAGGTAAAGAGCGGTAAAGGCCAGGAAGAGACCCGTCGCAATGAACCAGTCATGTTTTCGATAGAAGAAGCATGGGGTGGAATTCTTTGGTTCGGATCCTGCCATCCGCTTCATGATAGCAGACCTGGTCTATAAGTTTCGCGTTGACATTTCCGGCTGTTCCCCGATACACTGGGTCCCCATGTTTGACCAGTTAACGGAAAAGTTGCAGAAAGTCTTTCGCACCCTGCACGGGGAAGGCCATCTCTCCGAATTCCAGGTGGATAAGGGGCTCAAAGAGCTCCGTATGGTCCTTCTGGGTGCAGATATCCATTTCTCCGTCGTGAAGGACCTCATGGAACGGATTCGCCTACAGGCCGTTGGGGAATCCGTTCTGAAAAGCCTCACCCCGGCCCAGCAGATCATCAAGATTGTCCGGGATGAGATGATCCAGACCCTGGGAGAGCAGGCTCCGCTTGTTCTCAAGGGACAGCCGACCGTCCTTCTCCTGGCAGGCCTTCAGGGATCGGGAAAAACGACAACCTGTGCCAAGCTTGCCTTTTCTTTGAAGCGTCAGGGGAAGCGGGTCTTCCTCGTTCCCGCAGACATTCGCCGTCCCGCCGCCAGGGAACAGTTGATTACGCTGGCCCGAGGGATTCAGGTGGATGTATGGGACACAAGGGTCGATAACGTCGGTGAGCTTGCGGATCGAACGCTGAAGCACGCAAAAACCATGGCCTATGATGTCGTCATTTACGATACCGCCGGGCGGCTCCATGTTGATCCTGAGATGATGTCCGAACTGGTGGATCTGGTGAACCGTGTTCACCCCCATGAAGTCCTCTATGTGGCCGACGCGATGACCGGGCAGGATGCCGTCCGGAGTGCGGGAGAATTCCATCGGACCGTCCCGCTCACAGGAATTATCCTTACCAAAATGGATGGAGACGCACGCGGGGGAGCGGCTCTCTCCGTGCGTTCCGTTACCGGTGTTCCTGTCAAGTTTATGGGAGTGGGTGAAAAACCCACGGATTTTGAAACTTTCGATCCGATACGGCTCACCGGTCGAATCCTCGGGATGGGGGATACCCTCTCTCTCATTGAAAGGGCTGAATCCGCCATTGAAGAGGATGAAGCCGAAGAGATGGCCCGACGGTTGAAAAAACAGCAGTTTACCCTGGAGGACGTGAAAAAGCAGTTGAAGATGATTAAAAAGATGGGTTCTCTTTCCGATATTCTTGGTTCCCTGCCTGTGGGCGGTCCCTTCAAGGCACTCAAGAATGCCAATCTGGACGACCGGGCCATGGTGAGGGTGGAAGCCATCATCGATTCGATGACCCCATTGGAGCGCGAGCGTCCCGACATTCTCAACGCATCCCGGAAGCGCCGCATTGCCTCCGGATCCGGAACCACCGTTCAGGATATCAATCGATTGATCAAGCAGTATCGCCAGATGAAAGATATGATGCGCAGGTTTGGCAAGAATCTCGTTTTCTGATATACTGTTCGCTCTCATCTGTAGGAGGTCTTATGGTTATTATTCGTCTGAAACGCGTGGGCTCCAAGCACCGGCCCTGCTACCGAGTGGTCGTGACCGATTCCCGCAATCGAAAAGTGGGTGCTTACCTCAATGTCGTTGGGACCTATGATCCGGGGAAGAATCCCCCCGAGGTTACACTGGACATGGAGAAAATCGCCGAGTGGAAATCCAAGGGTGCGATGGTCTCCGATACCGTCGCTTCCCTCATAAGGAGGTTTGGGCATGAGGCAGCTCATTGAACAGATCGTAAAGCTTCTGGTTGACAAGCCTGATGATGTGGAAGTGAACGAGCTTGAAGGGGAGCAGACAACCGTGCTGGAATTGAAGGTTGCCAAAGAAGACCTGGGGAAGGTCATCGGAAAGCAGGGGCGCACGGCCCGAGCCCTGCGTACGATCCTGAATGCGGCCGGTATGAAGATTAACAAGAGATACGTTCTTCAAATCATTGAATAAGCCGTACCTCGTAGGGAGAATCCTGAAACCCCACGGAATCCGCGGGGAGGTAAGGGCAGAGATTATCACGGATTTTCCTGAACGCTTTCAGCATCTCCAGACAATTATGCTTGCCCCGCCGGAAGGTGGGGCTTTTGTTGTCCGTGGGATAAAAAACGTCCGTTTCCACAAGACATTTGTTCTTCTCACACTCTCGGAGGTTGAGGACCGCGATACTGCCGAAGCTCTTCGTGGGTGGGAACTGTACGTTCCGGAAGAGGAACGATGGGAGACCGGCGATGATTTTTTCTACTACCATGAATTGCTCGATCTTTCCGTGATCCTCCCGGGCGGGGAATATGTAGGGAAGGTTACAGGATTTGAACAGGGTACACAGATCATCCTTCAGATCACCAGGGAGGATGGAAGTGAAGTTCTGGTTCCCTTCGTAGCAGACTTCGTTGAAGTGCACCGGAATGAAAAGATTATCGTCCATCCCATTCCGGGTCTTCTGAGCCGCCAGGAAACTGCCGATGAGAATTGATGTCCTGACGATCTTTCCAGGGATGTTTCAACCCATGGACTATTCTCTGGCAGGAAAAGCTCGGGAACGGGGTCTTGTCGACCTTCATATCCATGATCTCCGGGACTTTGCCGACGATCGTTCCAGGCAGGTGGACGATCTGCCTTACGGAGGTGGTCCGGGGATGGTCATTGCCGCCCCTCCGGTCATCCGTGCCCTGGAACATGTTCGAAATGTGGGACCCAGAACAAACACACCCTACGTCCTTCTCATGACGCCGCAGGGTACGCCCCTGACGCAACCCATTCTGGAGCGGCTGGCTCAAAAAGATTGGCTCACCTTCCTCTGCGGACGGTACGAAGGAATCGACGAGAGGGTCGTCGAGCTGGGCCTGGTTCAGGAGGAAATCTCTATTGGAGATTACGTTCTGGGTGGAGGAGAGCTTCCTGCCATGGTTCTCCTGGAGGGCATTCTTCGACTCATTCCCGATGTTGTCGGGAACCGCGATTCCATCGATGAAGATTCCTTCACTTCGGGACTCCTGGACTGTCCTCACTATACGCGGCCGGAAGAGGTCATGGAGATCCGGGTTCCCGAGGTTCTCCGTTCCGGAGATTCGGCAGCCATTGCGCGGTGGCGACGAAGGCAGTCTGTAGTAAGGACGCTGAGGCGAAGGCCCGACCTGCTTCTTACTGCCCGTCTGACTGAAGAAGATAGAGAATTTCTGGAAACCTTGAACGAAGAGAGCCCCGGGTTATAAATATTCAGACTCGGTTAAGAAGTTTGTTCACTGAGAGCGCACTGAGCCTGAAATAGTGTTCCAGCAAGCGGTCGGAAGGAATGCGGGAGAGGGCGGTATAGGCCTTCTGAAGAAGATAGAGAGCAAAAAAAGCCGGGGAGATGCGAAGGTTTCGATAATAGGTGGAAACAAGGGGACGGCCCGTTTGGGCGGATCGATGAATCGCCCTTGCCAGAAGTTCTGCACCCCTGGCGGCAAAGTAAATCCCGCCTCCTGTCACCGGGTTTACCATTCCGGCAGCGTCTCCCACCACGGCAATCCGGTTCGTTGCCAACCGGGAGGGCATCATGGTAGGGATAAGTCCAGCACGGCGGCTCTGAATTGAACAGTGTTTATATCGATGGAGAAGATATTGATTGAGGATTTCCTTCAGCTTTATCCCGGGTAGATGTCGATACAGGCAGCCGATTCCCGCATTGACCATGTGATCCAGGCTGAAAACCCAGCCGTATCCCGAAGGAAGGATAGAGGGATCGACAAAAAAAGTCGCATCCCCTGCGGAATCTTCGGCTTCCACCCTCCATGTGAGGGCCAGGGCTGTCGCGGGACCGGGTTGATAGCCGATTCCAGGTGCCATGGTCCGGGGCCCATCGGCAAAGACAGCGTACTCTGCTTCATGAATTGCATTTCTTACACGGATGTGGACCCGATTCTCTGTTTCATCACATCCTGTTACCGTGGAGGAGGTTCGTAAGGATACACCCCTTGATACTGCCCAGGCCGCAAGAGATTGATCCAGAATTTCCCGACGAGTTAACACAAGAGGGACCGGCTCCATCTCGATAAGGGGTTCACCCGTAAATGTCTCCAGAATGGCCCTGCTTACGGGGATATGGGGTGCATTGATTTCATATTTTGAGAGGATCTCCGTCGCGAAGGCCCCGCCACAGACCGATCGGATACCCGGAGATGATCCGCGTTCAAAGAGAGTAACATCGTGATCCCATCCCGCCAGACGACCCGCACAGATCAGACCGGAAACGCCGCCTCCGATGACCGCTATGGTTGCCATTTTATAAAACGGAGAGATTTCCCCGGGGAGTCAGGATTTCATCCTGATAGGTACCGGAAGCCACGCGAACTCCCGGAAGGACGATCGTTCGATCCATTCGGATTGGAGGTTCGAGATAGACCCCCCGACCGAGAATGACATGGTGCAACTCGACATCGGGTCCCATGTAAGTTCCCCTGGGGATCAGGGTATTCCGGGAAGGATCGTACATCGTACCGGGTGGAACTGCACGACGGCCCTGGTTCTCCAGGAGATCCAGATTGGCTTGTAGATACTGAAGCGGTGTTCCGGCTTCGCGCCAGAACCCGTGAAAGGGGTGAAGTACAACCCGAATCCTGCCTTCCCGGACCGCAGGCAGGTAGATATCCTCAAAGAGACGGGAACAACCTTCGGGGAAATGGTTGATCCATTCCGTCGATAAGATCTGAATACCCGTATAGGTCCAGCCATGGTTTTCTTTAGAGACACCTTTGAGCAAACCATCATTTCCAAAGGTCAGCGCCGTCGTTCCTCTGACATAGGGCACGCATAATAAAACGACATCGGCACCGGCCCGGTTCATCGTCGACAACATCTCTTCAGGGTTCAGAGGAAAGGCGATACTGTCTCCATTTACGGTCATCAAATAGGTCACCGACGGTTTCATGGTTCGCCATAGATTGGCAATTCCCCCTCCGGTACCAAGGATTTCCGGTTCTCTGGCAAAGGTAGTCGAGGATCGGTACACGCTTCGATTGACGGTACGTTCAACAAGGTCGGGAAGGTAGTGGAGGTTTACACCAAATTGAATGACACCCGACCTCCGCAGGGTGTCCATAATACGGAGGATAATGGGGCGGTTTGCAATTGGAAGGCATGGTTTGGGAAGGTTATCCGTCAGGGGCCTGAGCCTCGTTCCCAGGCCTGCGGAAAGAATCAGAGAAATCATGCGAAGATCATGTCGCCAGTTTTCTGCGTCAGTCGGAACAATGCGACATAGGAAAGCGTTACAGCAGTCCGGGTATCAAGACCCAGGCGTCCGGCAGCAGCGTAGACCTGTTCCGAGGGACCTTCGATTTCAAGAAAAGTTCCGATTGGAGTTTCATCGAGGCAGAGGGTCAATTCGTCGAAGATCCATTCGGTTCTGTATTTCTGATACCGGAAAGATGGCTGATACCCCAGAGATTGAAGGATATTCAGCATTTCGTCAAAATCGTTCACGCTGACTTCAAGTTCTTCCCGCAGCTTCATTCCCTCTTCGACACGAGGATGACTCTTTACCGTGACGGTTACCCTGTTTCCACACCTGCGTAAGCGAAGTACCATGTCGCGGGACACAAGCTTCCCCTCCGCATCGTCAAAGAGAATGTTGTCTTCAAAATTTCGTTCCCGATGGAGGCTTGCTCCCTGGGCCTCCAGAGTCAGTCTCAGTTTGACTGCGTTGTTAACGCTGAACTTGACTTCACTTTCCAGCGCCATTTTCTACCGAGATGTTCCAGAGAAACATCTGGCTCGACGGATGAACGGAATATCCTTTGATCCTCGTATTCCAGACGGCACTCTGTGCTCCCCAGAACAGGGGCACGGAGGGCGATTCTCTTCGGAAAATTTCCAGTGCCTTGGTCAGGGAGATCTTGAGTTCGTACCCTTCCTGCACCCTGGCGCGGGAAACAATCTGATCAAATTCCTTATTGGAAAAGCGGGATACGTTGTTATGCCCGATGGAATCCGTATGGAAATTCGCCGCGAGAAACTCCACGGGATCCCCATTGTCCGCAATCCAACCGTTCAGGGCCATGTCGATATCACCCCCGCGAATTCGTGGGAAATAGTTGTCAGGGTCGGATTGGACTGTGACCTTTAATCCGACATCCTCGAGATACTTCTTAATCTCCATGGCGATACCGTGGGGATCGGGCATGTAGGGACGGGGGGCCCAGGACTCAAGGAGGCGAATCGGCTTGGATACATCGACTCCCGACTGTTCGATCATGCGCTTCGCGAGGCCGGGATCATAGGGAGTGGGCTTGACCATCGTTTTAAACAGGGTTGGAGGAATGGCCGTCGTTGCCGGCGCGCCCGAAGCCCCGGGAAAGAATTTGCGGGCCATATCCACGACATTGATGGCATGGGCGATCGCCTCCCGGACTCGTATATTGGATAAGGGAGCCTTAAGGATATTCATGCTGAGAAAGGCGGTGTTGGATCCAAGCTTAGTCTCGATATAGAGGAAGGGATACTGGCGAAGCTTCAATACGGCATCACTCGTAAGCCATTCAGCCAGGTCGATTTCCCTGGCGATCAGGCCGTTAATGAGGGCATCCTGGTTGGGGTAAACGATAAAGATCATCTGGTCTACCTTGACGCGACCTTTCCACCATGAAGGGTTCGCTTCAATCGTCAGACGCTTGCCCTTTTCCCAGGACTTAAAGATATACGGCCCTGTGCCGTAGGGTTTTCCCGTCGCTTTCAGGCTGGGAAGCGAAATGGCGTAATAGGGCTGCGCAAGAAAGTCGTTGAAGTGGGCATCTCCGCTCGGAAGGGTGAACTCCACTGACATTTCGCCGGTTTTTCGAATCGTCGCCACAAAATTGGGCACATCCTTAAAGGACGCGACCACGACGTCCGCCGTCAGGGGAGTCCCGTCGTGAAACTTAACGTCTTTTCGAAGATCATAGGTCCACGTTTTCCAGTCTTCCGAATGTTTCCACGAAGCGGCTAGACTCGGCACGATGTCCAGTGAATCGTCCTTGAAGCTCACAAGGTTTTCAAAGACATTGTACAGAACGGCACTGGAGATGGTATCCAGAGCCACGTGAGGATCGATTGAACTTATGTCACTTACAATGCCGATCCTTACTGTGCTTTCTGAAAAAGCGCAAAGCGCTCCAAGCATGAGCGCAAGACATAACATAAACCTCTTCATGGCGCCTCCTGTCACTGTATACGGGCTTTAGAGAGATAGGTTCTCCCGAACAAGCTTTTCTGTTTTATCCATCGCATCGGTGGCAAAGATAACGGTGTTGAAATCTGTTGTGAAGATCGAAGTGATATTAATCCGGGCCAGGGCAAGGGTGTGGAGCAGATCCTTCATCTTCTCCGAACCGCACAGGGGGATAAAGAATGCTTCCTCAATGGAGTAAGGGAAGGTAAGGTTGTTCAGGATCTCCTTTGCTGTATCCACATCCTCGGGAACCAGGTGTACGATTCCGGAATGACCGCCGTCCGAGGCCAGCAGGGCTCGCAGACCCACCCCTGCCTGAGTCATGGATCGGAAAATTTCCCCGAGGACCCCCGGCCGGGACGGAGCCTGAATGGCGATGGTCTGTATTCGTTCCATGTTCACTCCTCGTCTCAGAGCCCTGAGCAGGCCTTGAGCGCGCACCATTATAACGTTATTGCTTTGGATTCCCAAGAGATCGTGAATGGCGGGTTAATCCCAGCCCAGTTTGCTCTCGTTCAGGTACAGGGTCCAACCCAGACAGTACGCCCAGGCGATCGTGAAATAGGATGTAATGATCCCGGCAACCATGCCTCCAAGGATGGGAATGAAACCCAGGACAAAGTTGGCAAGCGCCGATATAACCCAGGTAATGATCATGGCGACAAGAACGGCAGTGTAATCCAGCTTGATCTTGAGGATATGCTCCACGACAAAGTCAGGACGGAAGGCAATCCATTTGTTGTCCCACACGGCCACCATTCCCAGGGCCATGGGGTAATAGAGAATGCCGGCAATCACCAGGGGAATATTTGCAAGAATTATCATGAAAAAACCGGGGGGGCCCAGCTTGAGAAGATTGCTTAGAAAGAAAAAATTGATTAGAACGATCGGGATCCAGATGGCCAGTGTGACGACGACTCCAATGAGACCGCGAGAAATCAGGTCCCCCAGTTCATAATCCGGTCCGGAATCCATGGCCTTTTTCCCGCTTGAGCTGGTCGAGATCACATGGACGACATATGCAAATCCCAGAAGGTAGAACACATAAGAAAAAGGAATAAAGGCCTTTCCGAACCAGAAAAGAATCCCCACACCCAGGGTGGTGACCCACGACATTCCTTCAACGGGATAAAGAAAGACTCGATCCAGCTGTTTCCAGAATGGTTTTTCCAGCCATCGAAGATCGGCTTTTTCCATGGTGGCCCAGCAGGCGGGACACTGTATCACCTCTCTGTGAGCAACCTGCTTCGGAGTTGAGCAGGCCGCGCAGTACCCGCGGCTGCATTGAATACAGGTCGATACGGCCACCTTGTCATGGTGATTAACACAGTGTTTACTCGTAACGATCGTGAAACGGCTGAAAAGATCTTTGAAGGATTCATCTTCGTTCAGGGGGTGAAAATTGATTCCATCCTCGGAAATCTGATCCCAGGGGTAGGCCCGACGAGCGCGGATCCGCTGACGGACGCCATCGGCAGTCAGGGATAACGGCGGGCCGCCCGGAGTATGGAGAAGATAGTTTCCTTCCGGGGCCGGGGGTTCCGCCTGTTGAACGGGAGGAGAGGGTTGTTGCGGAGAAGATGCCAGGGGGGCCTCCGGTGGTTCCCGGAAGGCCCCCTGATTGTTGACAAAGATTCGACCCTTACATTGATGACACCTGCCCCACGCCCCCTGTTCCGGCACGTGTTCGGACGGAATCGAATGAGACGTCTTGCAGTGCGGGCAGGTGAAGGTAAAGGGCATCTCTCTACATGTCTGGAAGGTAGAAGCAGATAACCTTCGGTTCTGTCATCTCCTGGAGCGAAAACTTCAATCCCTCGCGCCCCAGACCCGAATATTTGATGCCGCCAAAGGGCATGGAGTCAAGGCGATAGTCGGTGGAATCATTCACCATTACACCGCCGCAATCAAGGCCGTAGGCGGCCTTAAAAGCGATATCGACGTTGGAGGTGAAGACGGCCGCGTGAAGCCCGTAGGGGAGACTGTTGGATTTTTCAATGGCCTCGTCCAGGTTGGATACCGGATAGAGGTTGACCGCGGGGCCGAAGACCTCTTCCCTGTGGATCGTGGCGGTTTCGGGAACATGTTCCAGCACGGTGGGCTCCATGAGGGCTCCGGTCCGTTTCCCTCCTGCAAGGACCCTGGCTCCCTGATTCACGGCTTCTCCGACCCAGCGCTCCACCCGTTTGGCTTCTCCCTCGGTAATCATGGGCCCCATATCCGTCTCTTCCTTCATCTTGTCCCCGATTTTGTAGGCCCGTGTCAGTTCAGCGAACCGGGTTTTGAAGGGTTCGTAAATGTCCGAATGAATGTAAATTCTCTGGACCCCGATGCAGTTCTGGCCGGCAGCCCAGAAGGCGCCGGAAACACAGGATTCGACCGCCATTTCCAGGTTGGTGTCCTTCCAGACAATCACGGGCGAATTGGAACCCAGTTCCATTCCTATCTTTTTGATGCCGGCAAGGGATGCGATACGCTTTCCGGCCTCCACACCGCCCGTAAAGGAAATCATTCGGACCCGCTCATCCTGGACAAGAGGGTCTCCAATTTCCCCTCCGAATCCGGTAAGGACCTGGAGAACACCCCCGGGGAGGCCGGCTTCCATAAAGGCTTCGGCAAGCTTAAGGGCTGAAAGGGGAGTTACCGTGGCAGGCTTCAATACAACGGAGTTTCCAGCGGCAATGGCAGGTCCCAGCTTGTGGGCCACGAGGTTCAGAGGATCGTTGAAGGGAGTGATGGCGGCGATAATTCCGATGGGGAATCGATAGTAAAAACCTCGACGTTTCTCTCCGCCCGGAAAGGAATCAAAGGGGATTGTCTCTCCCAGGATGCGCTTGGCTTCCTCCGCGCTGGCCGTGAGAGTGTTGACGCACCGAGAGGCTTCCTTTCGTGCCTCGCGGATTGTTTTGGAACCTTCCCGGGCAATTGTGGTAGCAAAGTCGTCCAGGCGTTCCCTGACGATCGCGGCCGTTTTAAAGAGAATTGTCGCCCGATCGTACACGGTCATCTTTCGGGCCGTCTCATACCCGCGAACGGCATGCCCCAGGGCTGTTTCAACATCCGCCGGGGTAGCCCGGGGAATGGTGTCGATGATGCTGGAATCAAAAGGATCGATGACATCAATCGTTTTGTCCCGATCTACCCATGTGTCACCCAAAAGCATTTTCATCGGCAACCTCCTGCGTGGATCAGGTCAATCAGCATACTGTACCCGGTTTCCTTGCGTCCGGCACCGGGGCCCACAACGGTCACGTCAGAAAGGGAGTCGGTGGTGATGGTAGCCGCGTTGGTGGCTCCCATGACACCTGCCAGGGGATGGGCAAGGTCCATCTGCATAGGGGCGACCGAAGCTTTGACATGGTCTCCATCCCGCCAGATCCGTCCGATGAGCTTGTAGCGTTTTCCCTTTCCCTTTGCATCCCGGATCATGTCCGCGGTAATCCCGGTGATGCCCTCGCAGGGATTGTCGAAGGGTTTCAGCTTTGCACCAAAGACGACATTCGCCAGGATTGTGACCTTGGCAAGGGCGTCCCATCCAAGAACATCGGCATCGGGCACGGCTTCCGCGTATCCGAGCTCCTGGGCCTTTTTCAGTGCATCTTCATACGAGAGGCCTTCTTCCATGCGGGTCAGGATGTAATTGGTGGTTCCGTTCAGGATTCCCTTGATTTCCGTGATTTTTGTCCCTGCCAGGGTCTCCCGGATCAGGTTCAGCAGTGGTGTTCCGCTCATGACGGTTCCTTCGAAGAGAAACTTTACGCCATGGTTCCGGGCCAGTTCTGCAAGTTCCCGGTAATGGAGTGCCAGGGGGCCCTTGTTGGATGTAACGACATGCATCCCTCGCTCGAGTGCTGCACGAACATGACCCGTAGCCGGTTCTCCGGTCTTGATGTCGGTGTAGGTGGCTTCCAGCATGACATCCGCGTCGGCCTGACGGATCAGGGTCAGGACGTCCCCTTCAAATTTGGGTCCCGCGGCTCCTTCCAGGTTGGTCCCGGCCTTAACAGCATCGAGTGCCTTTGTCAGGTCGATTCCTCCCGGATCGTAGATCGTGCCCTTCTGCATGTCGGCGATTCCGACTACTTTGACCTCCAGGCCATGGCATTCCCGGAGTGTCTGTTCCTTTTCGACCAGGAGCTCTGCGAGTCCCTGGCCTACTGTCCCAAAGCCAATAAACAATGCCTTCATGAAAAACCTCCTAAAGTATGGATAGTGCCTGTTCCAGATCTGCAACCACGTCGTCCGGGTGTTCTCCTCCCACGCAGAGACGGATAAGGTTGAATGGGATCCCGGCAAGCTTGCGGCCTTCTTCTCCCTGCTGCTGGTGCGTCGATATGGCAGGAATGGTTGCAACCGACTTGACCCGTCCCAGATCCGTCGCTCTCCAGATATGATTAAACCGGTCGAAGACGTTTCTTGTATCCTGAGCTGACCCTTTGATTCGGAATGACATCAGATGGCCAAAGGCCGCTGCGTCGGAATCCGCCATCTGCATATACCGGGACGCAAGGCCGTGAAGAGGGTGATTGGAAAGTCCGAGATAATCGACTCCCTCAATCTTCGGATGGTTGTCCAGGAATCGGGCTACTTTCATGGTGTTGGCGGAAAACCATTCCATCCGAATTCTAAGTGTGCGCATTTCATTCAGAAGGAAAAAGGCGGAATAGGGAGACATGCATGGGCCTGAATCCCGGAAGGGCCACAGCTTCAGCCAGGTTGCAAAATCTGCCTTGATCTCATCCGGGAGATGGCGGCTAGTCAGGTTGTGGCGGGCAATGACGGCTCCGCCGATTGTGCCTCCGCCGCTTCCGGCGGTTTTGGTCAATGAGTGGACCACAATATCAGCCCCGTACTGGATGGGACGCATCAGGGCAGGAGTGGCAATCGTTCCATCCACGATGAGGGGAATGCCGTGGGAGTGGGCCAGGTCGGCGACGGTCTGGACGTCAAAGCAGGCCTGCTGGGGGTTGGAGGGCATCTCTGCGTAAAGAAAACGGGTGTTTTCGTCGATCAGGGATTCCCACTCCTTCATCTCCCAGGGTTCCGTAACCCAGCGGACCTCCGCATTCCGTTCCCGCATCCGGAGGTTGAACAGCTGAAAGGTTCCGCCGTACACCTGGGCTGCGGATACGAAGTTGACCTTTCCCCCTCCCCCAAGGCTCAGGTCCAGGAAGGGTTCCGCGGCCTGCTTGATGGCCGCCATGCCGGATGAGGTGCAGAGCGCGGAAGCATTCGCATCACAGCGGTAGGTTTCCAGGAGGGCAAGCGTCTCTTCAAGGTAATAGGTGGTTGGATTATGAATTCTCGAGTAGCACCATGTCGGAATGAGATAGGCAAGGCCGGCCTCCATCTCGTCCGAATCCCGGTAGGCCTGCGATGTGGACGGCATGATGGGCTCGATAATACCGCCCTGACCACCCCGAAATGCTTCTTCTACAGAGTACATCCCATGGACCGCAATGGTGTCGAATTTCAACGATCTCACCTTGTTCCGGTATGCCTGTCGTCGCTCGAGGTATACCTTCGCCTCCTCTACATAGCGGTTCACACCGGCCGACATGGACTGATCCATAACCTAGCCCCCTTTCAATATGGAGTTATGGTGCCAGTATAAACGAGGCGCTTCGAAAGTGAAAGGGCAGGAATCAGGGTTTCCGTGAAAGGGCCAGTCCGTACCCCCTCGGATCGCTCGCCGCCTCTCCATCGGAGGAGACAGCCTGCGCATTGCACCAGGTATCCCCCGTCAGAATCCGATATCCGGCCATGGTCATTGATTTTTCCAGGAGATTCGAAATGCCTTCCTCCAGTTCGACCTGATCCGGAAGACCCTGGTGGTGAATTCGCGGCGCTTTTATCGCTTCGGAAAGCTCCATCCCTCCATCGAGGAGGTGAAGAAGAATCTGCGCCACGGTGGTGATGATCCGGGAGCCTCCCGGAGTTCCCACGACATAGTGAACCCTGGATCCCGTAGCCACAATGGTAGGACTCATGGAAGACAGCGGCCGCTTCCCCGGCTCCACGGCATTGGCTCGACCGCCTACCAGACCGTACAGATTGGGCGTCCCCGGCTTAACGGAAAAGTCGTCCATTTCATTATTCAGAAGAAATCCCGCCGTCATGACGCCGCTTCCAAAAGTTCCATTCAACGTGGTGGTCATGGAGACGGCCAAACCGGAATCATCGAGAATGGAAAGATGGGTAGTGTCCGGACTCTCTACGGGAATGACCTGGTCCGAAAAACAGTCCCAGGGGTGGGCCTTCATGGGATCCAGGGACAGGAGTTCATCGAGGAACCGGTCCCGATCACGCAGAGCGTCCAGGGGAACTTCCACAAAATCCCTGTCACCCATGAACCTGGCCCGGTCCCGATAAGCCAGCTGGCAGGCCCGAATGAAGAGACGCCAGTATGGTTCAGGATTTTGATTGTGGGCCTGGGGAGCCATCCACTCCATTGATTGCAGAATTCTTCTCAGGCAGAGGCCCCCCGAAGAAGGCAGGGGCGCACTGTATATGTCATAACCCCGGAAGGTGAAATGTTCCGGCTGCCGGAGGATCACCCGGTAGGATGCGAGGTCTTCCAGAGACAAGATGCCGCCATGACGCTTCGTTTCTTTCACAATGGAGGCGGATATGGGACCGCTGTAAAAGGCGGAAGCACCTCCATTCCGAATTGCGGTAAGCGTTTGGGAGAGGAGCGGCTGGACGAGGAGGGTTCCTTCCTCCAGTGGACCACCGTCCTTTCCAAAGGTCCGGGCTGAAGCTTCGAATTTCGACAGTAGAGGCCACGATTCCCTGAAATCCTCTGCCAGGCCACGGGAAATGGGGAATCCATCCTTTGCGAGGCTGATGGCCGGTGCAACAAGGGTGGACCATGGCAGGGTTCCGCACATTCTGTGAAGTTCTTCCAGGCCGGCCGGCGTGCCGGGAACCCCTGAAGCCGCCCCGCCCTCCAGGCTCATACCGGGAACGGGATTTCCTTCTCGATCCAGGAACATCGTGGAAGTGGACATTCTCGGGGCCTGTTCCCGAAAATCGATAAACTGCGGACCCTGGGGCAGAAAAACCAGAGCGAACCCCCCTCCTCCAAGATTCCCGGCCTGGGGATAGGTTACGGCAAGGGCCAGGGCCGTGGCTATGGCCGCGTCACAGGCGTTCCCTCCCTGGTCCAGGATGTTGGCACCCACCTGCGTCGCAAGCGGGTCGGCCGTGGCAATCTGATAGGCGGGGAGAGGCAGTGCATGTAAAAGGATGAAAAGAACGGTTACGAATTGGAACCGGATACCCATGAATCCATTGTACCTCAGAGGTTGACAGGGCAGGGTTCCCCATCTACCATGGTGGGGAGCGGAGGGTTTTCCGCCATGAAATGTCGTGCCTTTGGGAGGAGGTATCATGGTATCGATTTCCGAGAGAGCTCAAACCATCCAGGCGTCCCCGATCCGCCGGCTCGTCCCTCTGGCCGACGCGGCTAAGAAACAGGGAAAGACCGTCTACCATCTGAATATCGGGCAACCGGATATTCCTACACCGGAGCCAATGGTCCGGGCGATTCAGACCTTTGATCACAAGGTCATCAGCTACGGCCATTCCGAGGGGCTGCTCGATCTCAGAATTGAAATTGCAAAGTACTTCCAGAGGTACGGCATTCCCATCAAGACGGAGGAGGTTCTTGTCACCATCGCGGGGAGCGAGGCCATCCATTTCGCCTTCTGCGCGGTGGCGGACGTCGGGGATGAAATCATCATTCCCGAGCCCTTCTATACCAATTACAACGGATTTGCCACCTTCGCCCAGGTCAAGATCGTTCCGGTCACCACGAAGGCAGAAGAGGGATTTCATCTTCCTCCCATGAGTGAGATCGAAGCAAAGATCACCTCCCGGACCCGGGCGATTCTTCTATGCTCCCCGAACAACCCGACCGGCACGATCTATACTCCGGAAGAACTTGCCGGGGTGGCCGAACTTGTCCGGAGGCACAATCTTTTCCTGATCGGGGATGAAGTCTACAAAGAGTTTGCCTACGACGGCCAGACCCACATGAGCATCCTGGAACTTCCGGGCCTTGAAGATCGAACGATTGTCGCCGACTCCATTTCCAAGCGTTTTTCTGCCTGCGGCGCAAGGATCGGTTGTCTTGTATGCCGAAACCCGAAGGTTATCGAGTCGATCACCAGGTTTGCCCAGGCCCGTCTTTGCCCGCAGACGGTGGAACAGGTGGCCGCCGTGGCCGCCTATCGAATGGACCCTGCCTACTTTGATCCTATCCGGGAAGAGTATCAGCGCCGCAGAGATGCCATGTATGAAGCCTGTCAGTCCATCGAAGGCCTCGTCCTCAAGAAACCCAGAGGGGCCTTCTATATGCTGGCCAAGCTGCCCATCCCCGATGCCGATGACTTTGCGAGATGGCTCCTGACCGACTATGACCTTAACCATGAGACGGTTATGGTGGCTCCCGGTAACGGATTTTATGCCACGCCGGGACTCGGGGAGGATGAAATCCGGCTGGCCTATGTTCTCAACGTGGAGAGTATCCGGAGGGCCATGAAGGTATTGGAGGAAGGATTAAAACAGTACCGGACCGAGCGGAACCTCTGAACGGAATCGTTTAGATCTAAGAGGCTGTTCCCGGCTTCACCCGAAACGACTCTTCGATCTCCCGGACCTTCATTTCGAGATCAGTCGGCCCATTGTCACGTTGAAAAGACAGGTGCAGCGTCGCCTCCAATGCTTTTGTCAGGGGGACGATAAGGTCATGGCTGTTCAGTCTGGGATGGACTTCAGATACCGTCGAAACGCTGGCATGGAAGGGGAATTTTGTAACGCCCCGCTGCAGACGTTCGTCAAATCCGACCAGGATGCTCCCATGCTGGAGGAAAGCACCCTGACGGACCGCCATGGCCGAACCGACGATCTTTCGTCCGTCCACCGCGATTTCTCCCGGGCTGGGAAGCGTGAAACAGGGGGAAGGGATCCTGGGCGAATGAGGTTGGACTTCACCAGTCTCCCACAGCGTCGCCGGGATCTTCATATCCTGAAATCCCCGCACAAGAGCCCGGCAGATCAGAGTGTAAGCATCCTGAAATCGACGCGGAAAGGGATCCTGTCCCAGGATTCCCGTCAGGCAATAGGTGAGCTCTCTATGGTGAAGAACCCCCCGTCCGCCCGTTGGACGTCGTACGACATCGATCCCTTCCTTTGAACAGAAATCCCAGTCCACCGTTTCATCGGCCTGCTGCGCATGCCCCAGGGATAAAGCCGGAGGATTCCAGGTATAGAACCGGAGTACGGGCCGCCCGCTTTCCCGCGTGAATTCACGGAGAACAACATCCCAGGCCATGTTTCGATGGCCGGGAAGCGGGTGATCGTGGATCAGAAAATATCCAGGATGATGTGACAAATAAAGATGGGCAGAAAGGTAAGGATCAGCCCTTGTGGTGTTTTCCCGAAGATTTGGAGTCCTTGTTCGGCTCTTTCTCTTCGGCCGGTTTTTCCTCCGCCGGTTCTTTCTCTAAAGGGCGATCTTTTTCGGCAGTTTTGGGCTTGTCCTCTTTCTTGTCGGTTACTTTCATATCCACGGAACCTCGAAAGAGAGCGCCTTCGGCGATGATGACCTGGGGAGAGCGGATGTCACCCTCCAGCACACCCTGGGGCTTCAGCTCGACAGCGTCTACGGCTTCCATCTTTCCTTTGACTTTGCCGGAAATAACGATGCGGCGGGCTTTGATCCCCGCTTTGACTTCTCCGCCCTCTTCCACAAAGACGGTAGCATCGGACAGGACTTCCCCCTGAAACGAGCCCGTGATCGTCAGATCATCACGGGTCGACAGCGTTCCTTCAACATGGGTCTGGGGCCCGATATGGGCTCCCGATTTTGCAGTCAGTTTTGCCGCCGGCTGTGGAGACTGGTTGGGGGTCAGCCGCTGGGGCACGGGTTCTTTTGTTTCTTTGCCGAAAAGGCCCATAGTTGATCTCCCGGAAAGAATATGGAGCGGGCAACGGGAATCGAACCCGCGACTCTGAGCTTGGGAAGCTCATACTCTACCAGCTGAGTTATGCCCGCGTCAGAGTTACTATAGTATGGCAGGTGGGACCTGTCAACACTCCGGAAGCCGGAAAAGATCTTCTTGCCTTCCGGTTGACTTTCTGGCATTCTAGGTGGGGAGGCGCTATGGAAACGTTGTTAAAGAAGATTGAAGGATACCTGAAGGATTTCATCGGAGACAGCATCGCGTACGATGCGGAAGAAGAAGCCTATGTTGTCTTCTATGGTTCCACGGTTGTAAAAATATCCCCTCTGCCGTTTGGCGATGAAAAGCTTGTGGAGATCATGGCCTTCGTAGTCCAGGATGTCAATCCGACCCAGGACTTAATGGAACATCTTCTCTTTCTGAATTACAAGATTCCCGTGGGAGCGTTCAGCCTTGTCGGGAGAGATATCTTTTACTCCCACGCCGTACTGGCACGTCAGCTTACTCCGGACGTCCTGAAAGTTTCCATGTCCGTCGTTGCATCCGTCGCCGATGAAGAAGACGACTATATTGTCCTGAAATACGGTGGCAAGCGGGCCATCGAGAAAGTGGCACAACCAAAAGAATCCCGCCATAACTAATGGACCGACAGCTGAACTATCTCCGGGCGGCAGCCACTGTAACGGACGCCCTGCTTCTCCTGGTCGTGGCCCTGGCCTTCGGATATCTTCTTACCCTGCTCTTTCAGGCGGTAGCACCCGCCAGTACGACAGTCACCTATGTATTCTGGAGAATCTGGCTCGGTATTGCCGTCGTAACCTTTCTCCTTCGTGACTGGTATGGAAGTCCGGGAAAACGTGCGTTTGGAATTCGAGTTCTGGGAGATCGAGGGAAATCGATCACCATCACCCAGAGTATCGTACGGAATGGATTTCTCCTTCTGCCACTTCTGAACCTATACGAAGCCTATCGGCTATTAATTCAGCAAAAACGCAGGCTCGGAGACATCCTCGCCGGTTCCGTCTTTATGGAGGAATGATTCGACGCCGAAATCTCAGGGAGTGTGGAGAATGAAGGTTAATAGGCGTTTTTCCAGAGCCCCGATTTAAAGGTACGCCAGATGATTTTAAGATCTAAACCGATACTCCAGTTCTGAATGTAGTAGAGATCCAGTTCGAGCCTTTTCTTGATGCTGGTCTGACCTCGATATCCGTTGACCTGAGCCCATCCGGTAATCCCGCAGCGCACCCGGTGACGAACCATGTAGGAAGGAAATTGCTTTCGGAATTTCTCAACAAATTCCGGTCTCTCAGGCCGTGGGCCCACAATGCTCATCTGTCCACGAATCACATTTATTAACTGAGGCAATTCATCGAGGCTGGTTCTTCGCAGGAAACTCCCGATCCTCGTCCGGCGGGGATCGTCCTTTCTTGCAAATACCGGTCCCGAGGTGTTCTCGGCGTCCATTTTCATCGATCTGAATTTCCACATCAGAAACCGCTTCCCATCCAGGCCCATTCTTTCCTGCTTGAAATAGACGGGACCCCCGTCTTCGCGCTTGATCAGAAGAGCAATGCAGAGCCAGGCAGGGGAAAGAAGAACGATAGCCGCAACCGCAATGGAAAGGTCCATGGCCCGTTTCACGACTGAGGACCAACCCTCCAGAGGGACAGCATTGAGATGAACCACAGGGATGCCGTCCAGATCTTCCACGGCAGCCTGAAGGGCCATCAATTGAACGACATCGGGAATCAGACGCACCTCTACGTAGAGATCTTCCAGTTCCTTGACAATGTGAAAGATTTTTTTCCGCGCTCTCAGGGGTAGCGCGATGTAGACGGAGTCAACATTCAGCTCCTGTACGGCAGGAATCAAGGTTTCCGTGTTGCCCAGTACCCGGACTCCCATAAAGGTATGGGTCTGTTTCCCCGAATCGTCATCGAGAAAGCCAACGACGACAAATCCCAGCTCCCGATGCTGGCAAATCTTCTCTACGACCTGTTCCCCGAGAGAACCCGCTCCCACGATCAGGATCCGTTCCAGGAATCGACCCCGCCTGTGAAGGGAGTGGGACACGGCCCGAAAGGAGAACCGCCAGGTAATGAGAAGGAAAAGCATGATGACAAAGTGGACAATCAGGTATACGCGCGAATAACTGAATTCCCGATAAAACAGCATGATGGCCATGAGGATTAACTGCGCCAGCGCTGCAGAAAGGAATATCTTGATAAGCTCTTCAGGTCGAGTTTTTCTTCCGCGAGTCTGGTAAAGCCCCTGGATGGAAAAGATCGTCGGGATAATCACGATGAGAAAGGGAATGAGTGCCAGATAGGGACGCACTCCCGGAATCCCTTTGTCCACAGGGAGAAACCCGGTATGAAACCGGAACCCGTAGGCAGCGATGATCGACAGGGAGACGCAGACGGCATCTCCAAGCAGGAGTAGAAACGCGACGGTTGTGCCCTTTCTGTGATTCACTCTTCTATTGTACATCTACGCACGTCATTCCGTAACCGTTACCGGAAGGGTTGTTGAAAAAACTGTGATACCATAGACTTATGTTTGACCACCAGATGGTCGTCAAATTTCTGGATGGCACAATGCTAAAAGGTTTTGGCCCTTTCATTGCACCCGGCGATTTGATGATGGATTTTCAGGATTTACAGAATAATATCCATTTCGTTGACCTGGGAAAGGTGAAGGCAGTCTTCTATGTTCACTCCCTCGAGGGACTCCGTCAGGGACACCCGAAGAAAAGACGCGAAACGCAGACCTTTGCTTCCGGAGAAAAGGTTCGGGTTAAATTCAAGGACGGTGAAGAAGTGATCGGCGTTATGACGAATCCCGATATCTCCAAAGCAGCATCGGGATTTTATGTGACTCCGACTGAAGAGGGATCGAACAACTACAGAATTTACGCCAACCGTAATGCGGTGGAAGCCATGTGGGTCAAACGTATGGGCCTGGAAATCAATCTTCTGACCTGACCCTCACGCAATCGTAGATTACTCCAACCGCCAGCAGAAGGAAGACTCCAAGCCCGAGCCAGTTGGCCAATCCCGCAGCAGGAGAAAAGGATGGAAAGGAAAATCCAAAGCGGTCTTCCGCCATCTTGACAATCCCATCAAAGACGCCTGCGAGCGCACCTCCAGCAATCAGCCCGGAGGCAATCAGAATTCCTTTATCATTACGAAGCTTGGAAAGAGCCTCATTCCGTGTAGATCTTTGAACCATCCAGGCTGCAATGGCACCCAGTAAAAGGGGACTGTTCAGCTCGATGGGAAGGTACATCCCAAGGGCAAAGGCGAGGCCGGAAATACCGAGCATTTCGATAATAATGGCGATCACGGCTCCCAGTCCATATAATGCCCATGGTGCTCCTTCCGACATGACGCTCTTGATGACGGCTGCCATGGCGTTGGCCTGTGGAGCAGCGAGGGCAGCCGGATGCTCTGGGCCGGGAATGTAACCGTAGACCTTCGCAAAGAGGATGATCACTGCGGTTACAGTCACGGAAGAGATGGCCGAGGCCGCGATATTACTCCACTGAATCTGACGGGGAGTGGCCCCCAGCCAGTAGCCGATCTTGAACTGAGTGACCAGTGATCCCGCCATGGACAGAGCGGTGCAGACGACGCCTCCGATGAGTAGGGTCCCCAGCATTCCGGAGGTCCCGGTCAACCCCAGAGCGGAAAGCAACACGGCGGAAATAATCAACGTCGTGAGCGTCATTCCGGAAATGGGTGTGATGGAAATCATGGCTACGGCCCAGGCGGATACGGAGGAAAAGAGAAAAGAGACAACAATGGTCAGCCCGAGGGAGATCAGGGCGAGAGTGGTCGCATGCGTCATGGAGGTGAGGACGGAAAATCGAAAATAGAGAAATGTGAGGAGTGCCACACCGAATCCCAGGAAGAGGACGGAGGACATCGGAATATCCCGTTCGGTCCGAACGGTCTCTCCATCCTTATCGGAGGCCCGTAACCGTGATAGCTGGCCCGCCATCTGACGGGTCGCCTGGAGAATCGTGGGCGACATTTTCAAAATGGAGATGAACCCCGCGGCAAAGATTCCACCGATCCCGATGTAGCGGACGTAATCAAAGAAGATTGTCTCCGCATCCATTGCCGCATAAGACGGGTTCAGGTGAGCAAAGAGAGGGATGAGGACCGCATAGGATAGAAAAGACCCTCCCATGATAATGGAGGCATAGCGTACGCCGATGATGTAACCGAGTCCCAGAATTGCCGCAGATGTGTTCAGGGCAAAGACAAATTTAATCTTATCCGTCACGGTATGAAGTGCCGGAACCAGGGAAGTCGTGAACGTGTCGCTCCAGGCTTTCAGGCCCAGGGCAAGGTAATCCAGAATAATACCAATCCCCAGGGAGTAGAGAAGAACTCGAGCCTGCTTTCCTCCCTGCTCACCCGAAACGAGAATCTCGGTTGTGGCGGTGGCTTCCGGGAAGGGCAGTTTGCCATGCATCTCCGCTACGAAATAGCGGCGAAAGGGAATCAGGAAGAGGACACCCAGGACCGCGCCCAGGAAGGGTACTAGGAAGATCTGAGTGAAGGTTGCCAGGGTCGATGAGCTTTCAAGTCCCAGGATGAAAATGGCCGGCATGACAAAGACCGAACCCCCGACAATGATTCCGGAAGTGGCGCCGATGGCGAGAATATTGACGTTTTCGAGAAGGGTACTGTGACGTTTCAGCATGGCGGAAAATCCCACGGCCAGAATGGAAATCGGTATGGCCGTTTCAATTCCCTGCCCCAGCTTGAGGGCGATATAGGCCGCAGCAGCCGAGAAGAGAACCGTCATGGCGATTCCAAAAGCAATGGACCTGGGAGTTACCTCGGGAATGTGGGTATCCGGGGAAATGATCGGCTGATAAACTTCTCCGGGTTTCAGTTCTCTGTAGGCATTTTCCGGCAGTTGCTTTGTTGTGCTCATTCGACCTCCCGATTGGAATGCTCGAAGTAGGATACCATGGTCGTCCATTCAGGGTTCATACTATGGAACGATCTTTCTCCTTGAAGCGGTGATTGGGGATGTGATACGATACCTGTGGAGGGCGCTTTGATACGATTGACCGAATTCTATACGGTCCTGGAAAGCCTTAGCGATAAGGAACGACAGGCCTGCCTGACATGGCTCCAGGAAAATACAAAGCATGGATCCATTGGTACCGACCGCCAGCTGGAAGCCTTTCTATCCCTCGCCAACAAGGTCAATCGCTCTTTTCACCTGGAAGCCATACTCCAGACCGGACTGCAGACCATTCTCCAGGTTCTCTCCTTTGATGCCGGTGCCATCTATCTCACTGATGAGGAACAGGGAGTCCTCACCCTTTCCTGTGCAAGAGGAATCCATGAAGATTATGCGGAGGCTATCCGTAAGTTCCAGCTCGGTCAGGCAATCGTGGGTAAGGTTGGCCAGACGGGGAAAAGCCTCTTTATCTCCAACCTGTCCGGCCATAACAGCGCCCTGGAACCAACACGCAGGAATGGACACCTGAAATCCTTTTATTTCACGGCCCTGAAAACCCAGGGCAAGATTGTGGGTGTCATGCCGGTAGGTCTTTTCTCCGAACGACTCTTTTCAAGTCGCGAAATGGAGTTTATCGATCATCTGGGATCCCTCATTGCGCTTGCCATCGACCGGACCAAACTTTTTCGGGAAGAACAGGCTCTCCTGAGAAATTCCGAAACTCTTTACGAAATTGAGCGCATTCTCATGGATGAAGTCGATATCCGTACGGCCGCGCGGGGAGTGCTGAGAGTGATTCGGGATAATCTGGGTTATGACTTCCTGATCCTCACCCTTAGAGGACCGGATGACTCTCTCGAAGTTCTTGCCCAGGTCGGATATGAAAAAGAGCAGAACGAGATTCCAGGGATTATCCGTATGGGAGAAGGAGTTATCGGTAAGGTCGCAGCGGAAGGAAAAACCATCAACATTCCAGATGTGTCCCTCCATGAATCCTATATCGCCGTGCGTCCGGGAATCCGTTCCGAAGTCGCCATACCCATCCACGGCGAGGAAGAGAGCATTCTTGGCGTCCTGAATGTGGAAAGCGCCAGACCTGCGGCCTTCGGGGAACGGGACCTTCAGGTCCTCACCTCCGTTGCGAATCAGCTTTCGGTCGCCATTCGAAACGCCCTTCATCGGCGGGAACGGGACCGCTATTACGATGAACTCCAGGCGGCCTACATGGGAACACTTCATCTCTTTTCCGATTTCCTGGAAGCGACATTTCCCTTCCTGTCCGGGCACAGTGACCGAGTCTCCTCCCTGGTGCTTCCCATTGCCGAGGCGATGGGGTTCACTACCGATCAGATCCTTAATCTCAGAGTCGCCGCAGAGTTTCACGACGTTGGAAAAATCTACATTCCACGCGAAATTCTTCTCAAACCGGCATCGTTGACGGTGGAGGAGAGGCGAGCCATTAATGAACATCCAAGGGTGGGCAGCCAGATGGTGGCAAAAGTACCCATCTTTAAGGAATTTGTCGCTCCGTGGATTCAGTCCCATCACGAATGGATGGATGGTTCCGGGTATCCAGAGGGCTTAAAAGGAAATCAGATTCCTCTGGCATCCAGAATTATCACAGTCGTGGATGCCTGGGACGCCATGACATCAAAGCGTCCCTATCGGGAAGCACTGAGCCACAATGAAGCCATAGAACAGCTGCATATGTGCACGGAAACGCAATTCGATCCTGATGTTGTCAGGGTTTTTCTGGATCATCTTCCTCAAATTTCCGGAGCGGATGACCCTCGGCCTCATCAGTCATTCTAGCCTTACCCATCCCTTACAAAATAACGTGGTTCCAATCTTGCGAATCCCCTGGGAATCATGTAAGATATGCCTCCGGTGCCGACGTAGCTCAACGGTAGAGCAGCTGATTCGTAATCAGCAGGTTGGCGGTTCAAGTCCGCCCGTCGGCTCTGTTTTTCCAGGGCTCAATCACTATCTCATTCCATTCAACCAACCGATAGTTTCTGAGTGGGCGTCCTTGCGCTCCATAGAGGGCTATCTGGGGTACACTCGCGTCAAGTCCGCCCGTCGGCTCTGTTTTTCCAGGGCTCAATCACTATCTCATTCCATTCAACCAACCGATAGCTACTGTATGGCCGTCCTTGCGCTCCATAGAGGGCTATCTGGGGTACACTCGCATCAAGTCCGCCCGTCGGCTCTGTTTTTCCAGGGCTCAATCACTATCTCATTCCATTCAACCAATCGATAGTTTCTGAGTGGGCGTCCTTGCGCTCCATAGAGGGCTATCTGGGGTACACTCGCATCAAGTCCGCCCGTCGGCTCTGTTTTTCCAGGGCTCAATCACTATCTCATTCCATTCAACCAATCGATAGTTTCTGAGTGGGCGTCCTTGCGCTCCATAGAGGGCTATCTGGGGTACACTCGCGTCAAGTCCGCCCGTCGGCTCTTAATCCCCTCCACACCACAGGTCGTCTACTGCAGCGGCGGATCCGGGCGAATCCGCTGTGTCATGCTCCCTCGACAATCCTCACTGTAGCCTCCGGCTACACCTCCGGTGTGTCTCGGTCGCCTTCCTTGCGTTTCCACCCGTCTGCACCGCTTCGTCACGACGACCCATGGCCTGGAGGAGATCTTCTGTAATTCAACAATTACATCATTTTCTAAAGATGAAATTACTCCAAGTCCAATATCCATGTGGGATCAGTTGGGAATGTGTTGGAATACGCCACAATGATTACAAGTATAATCACTACCAGTAAATAAATGAGCATGAATGATACAATCCATTTACGCTTGAAAATCAAATAATAGATGACCATGATGATCGATGAACCCCAAAGAATCAAATAAACCAAATGGGGAGCGAAAATAATATAGTCAAAATAGGATTTCCAATTAAAAAAACCAGATACAACAACGAGGATCATGAATTTTCTTAAAAAAACAGTGGCGAGATATTGTGATAACAGGAAAATGGCGATGATGATCGCATTGTTAATCTTACTTTCTGATTTTGAAGCATCGGTTTGATTGTTCATGAACGAGTAGATAAATCATAGCAGGTTAACCGGGACTCGTCACGTAAAATATGCCGTAATTCAATGGTTGCCTGAGATGATCGAGTGCAGGTGGGTAACTCATTACATCGATGAGTCCATACTGAGTTCCCTGACTACAGGCTACTGACTACTATTTCTCACACCACAGGTCGTCTACTGCAGCGGTTGTCAGGGGACACGTAACGAGTACATGTCCCCTCGGCGGATCCCCTTCTTCCTCAGGGCTGCGTGACGATACCGTAGGCTTCCGGGTGGAGGTAGCGGCCCCGCTCTTCCACAGGCTTCTCCTCCCGCACCGGTATGCGATGGGCCTCGGCCCAGGGGTCCTTCCGGATGCCGGTCACCTGCCAGGAGACCTTCGTAAAGGGCCGGTCGGTTCGGATGACGAAGGTATTGCCTTCAATCTCATGCCAGACGACGGCGTGCGCGAATGAACCCAGGACCGTGAGCTGATAACGGAAGTCCCGATTCAGGGAATCGAAGTAGTCCGGCAGAGTGACCACGGCCTCGCCGGACTGGTCGGTCGTGATGTTCCCGTTATAGATGTTCATCATGTCGGGGGATTCCACGAAGGAGTGATAAAGGTAGAAGTTCAGGGGGTCGTCGGGGTAGTCGATCTTGAAGCTTCCTCCACCCTTGGAAAGTGAACCGGTGACGTTGACGTTCCCCACGAAGTATCCGGCACTGGCGTTGGTTCCCGCCCCGATCGCATAGACGGCCACACCGTTGTCACCCTCCGCGGAGGCCTGGAGACCCCTTCCTCCCTGACCCAGGGCAATCGCCCGGACTCCGTTCCCGTAGGCCTGGCTGGAGGTTCCCATAACGCCAGCACTGACGCCGCTGTCTCCCCACACCGCCGCCCGCAGATCCACAGGGTTGGCGGGACTGTAGCCGCTGCCTCCACCGCTCACACCGAAAATTGAAATGGAACTGGATGATCCCGCCACAAGGGCGTAAGAATTATCACTCTGGGCGAATACCCCGGCGCTATTCACAGACTGCCCCATGACACCGTAACCATTGTAGCCAATACCGACCGCACCGGCGGTGCTGGCTCCTAATCCTCCCTGGTTATTGCTGGCGGAATGGACCCCGAAGACACCCACGCCGGCGGGAGAGGAACCGAAGACACCGCGTTCGCTCTGGGAAAATCCGTAGACTCCATAGTCGTAGCCTCCCAGACGTCCTTCGTCTCCCGACACGTCATTGTGTCCCATGACACCCATGCCCGAAGTGCTCTGGGAAAAACCGGCGATTCCGGCGCCGTCGACGTTGGAGGCTCGGATGGTGTGAGTCCCACCACCGGAGAGCTCCAGAGGAACAGCGATGGAAATGGCATCAGCACCCACCTGGATTCCCGTTCCACCCCCGACATGGAGCGTGACATCACCGGTGGAGCCCCCTCCGGTGAGGCCGTTGCCAGCTGTTACTCCCGTGATAGAACCGGTGGAGGCATTCTCTGCGAGCAGGTCATCCTTAAAACGCATCTCGAAGGTGGAGGGATCGTTGCTTTGGTTGGCCAGGCCGGAACCGTAGAGGAGGACCTTTCCGTTTCCCGAGACCACTTCGGCCCGGATTCGAAAGTTGTCCCCGTCGATGGCCGGAAAGAGCTCTTCTGCAGCGAATTGCCTGGGCTGAAAGACTCCTATATCGGCGTAGGTCTCGTGGATGGGCAAACCCTGGGGGCTGAGAAAGGTCAGCTTTACCGTCACCGGTGCACCGGTTGTCTCCACTAATCCTACGTTGTAGCGGAAGAGGGAGTCTGTCTTGGGGCTGGTCTGGTGCACGCCTAATAGATCGGAGGTCTCCCCCTGGCCGATGGCGAAGCTGGCAGGCACTGCGGAAAAGAACTGGCCGGCTGAATCACGCTCCGTCCCTCCGGAAGGCGTGGAATAGATGCGGGAGTTGACCAGAACCGGTTCTGTTGACGTGATCCTGAGGGCGCCGAAGCCGTCGATCCCGAACATGGTGACGATGGCGTCCTCGTACCGGCGGGTCTTCCCCGCGGAGATCGTGTCGGTGAAGGTGAGGGGGCCGGGGTTCTCCTGCTCCCTCGCAAGGAGCGCGAATGTCACGACGGCGTCGGTGGACCCCGGGTTGTAGACCCAGACGGTCGTGGACCAGTAGGACCCCATGGCTCCGGGTCCCGTTCCCGCCGCGGGGAGAAAGGACTCCGTCGCGGGAAAAGAAGCGAAGGCCGCGGCCGCGGCCAGGGTGATGACGATAATGATAAGAAATTGGCGATGATTCATGGCATCCCTCCCAAACGAGATACGCCTACTCTATGCCTCCTGTACCGGGACTGTCAAGGATACGCGATATGGAGAGATGCCCGCCTGGTACGATCTCTGAATTGACACAGTTTCCTTGAAAAAACCAACCGCCCCCGCATTACGGGAGCGGCCTTTCGGATTGCCTTGTGACTGTGCTGAGCTATGTTCTTTTAGCTTTTGCTGTTGGACTTGCTTTTGGAGCCGGATTTGGCGCCCTGCTTGTTGACGCCCTGTTTCCCGCTCTGCTGTCCGCCCTGTTTTCCGGTCTGGGTCTGACCGTTGTCGGTGCTGGAGTTCCCGGAACCTGCCTCCTGACTTCCGGTTCCCTGCTGCGTTCCCGACTGGCCCTGCGAATTGCCGGCGGAGTCACCCTGGGAAGTACCCTGGCCGCTGCCGGACTGGTTACCCGAGCCGGATCCATCACAGTCACCGGTTCCGGAACCACTGCCCGAATTGTTACCGCTTCCGGAGCTACTGCCCGAACCGCTGCCGGACTGGCTTCCAGAACCGGATCCACTGCCTGATCCGCTTCCCGAGCCGTCCTTCATCTGGCTTCGCTGGGCTTTCATGTACTTGTTCATGGTTCTGGATCCGTTCTGACTGCCGGATCCATCGGCACTTCCCTGCTGTGAGCCCTGGCTTCCACTGCCTGAATCGGAAGATTTCTGCCTGGACTCCTCGTACCATATGGTCTGCTGGTTCCCTGAAGGATTGGGATTGGTCGACACACCCGAACCGGATCCCTTTGCTGCGGAATTCTTCGATCCGGAGCCTGATCCAGAGCTGGTATTTGTTCCCGAATTGCGGGAATTTCCGGATCCGCTCGTCTGGGTACCACTGCTCCGGGAAGAAGATCCAGAACCACTTCCACTCCCGGATTGTCCTGAAACCGATTGTCCTGATTTTGATGTGGAGGACTGCTGGCCGCTCTTTCCTTTTCCTTTACTCCCACCACCAGGCGGCAGGGCAATAAGAGCTATTGACATACCAGTGATACAAAAAAACAGGCCCAATGCTTTCATGTTGCCCTCCTTGTAGATTTAGTTTTTATCTTATCATAAGGCAATCTCTATTAAAACCTGTGTGTCCCATTAGACTATTCCAACCGGGAATATTCGGGGACTCGATTTCCTTGGTGTACAATACCCGAATGAGCGTCCACCCTGATATCGTCTGGCTTGCAGCCGCTCTCTTCCTTTACAGTGCCGCACTCTATGTTGCGGTTTTCCGGATTGTGAAGCAGCATCGGGCTCCGTCCAGAATTGTCAACCTGCTTCTCGGCACCGGTCTCCTCTTCCATATCATCTCCATGGTTATAAGCGGCCACCCCATGGCCATCCTGGCCCATGTCCTCTCGGAGCTTGCTGTCTTCGTGCTTATCATCTACTTCATCATGCAGGCTCTGGGGAAGTGGGGAGCCCTTGCCGTTTTCATTATCCCGACGGTGATCATTCTCTCACTCTTTTCTCTTCTCCTGCCGCGGGATTTTGCGGGAGTAGGGGTTTCGAACATCCTCTTTGCCATCCATATCATCGTCTCCCTGGCCGGGATTGGAGGCATCTTCACGGGCATGTTTTACACCTTCCTCTTTGTCATGCAGGAGAAAGCCCTCAAGCGCCACGACCTGGGAACCTGGTTTCACCTGATCCCCTCCCTGAGCGCGTCGGAACACTTCGCCTGGCGTTCCCTTATTGGCGGATATTACCTTTACACTCTCGGGATTCTGCTCGGATTCCTCTGGTCCTTTATCTCGAAAAATGTGTGGTTTTCCCCCAACCCCAAGAACCTGGGCGGTGTGGCGGCATGGGTTGTCTTTTCCATCCTGGTTCTGGCACAGCATTTCTTCCACGTGAAGGGGAGACGAAGCTTCGTCTTTTACTTCCTTGGCTTTGCCTGTATTCTGCTGGCCTTTTCTGGAATTCGCCTGGGATGAAGGAAATCCTGCTCGTCGGATTAAACCACCGTACCGCACCCGTGGAAGTGCGGGAGAAGGCCGCCTATTCGAAGGAAATACTCCCCGCGGTACTGGAACGTGTCTATAACCTGGAGGACGTTTCCTCCTGTGTCATCCTGTCGACCTGCAACCGCACGGAGTTTGTCCTCCATGCGGATCCGGTTCTGGACCGGGATATCCGCTCCCTTCTTGCAGAGAACCTGGCCATGGATCCGGCAGTTCTGCAACCCATGATCTACACCTATCGTCAGGACAAAGCCGTCAAGCACCTCTTTCGCGTGGCCTCGGCACTGGATTCCATGGTTTTAGGGGAACCCCAGATTCTCGGTCAGGTCAAAGAGGCATTCCAGATCTCCTTTGATCTCGGTCAGACGGACACACTGCTGAATGTCCTGTTTCAGAAAGCCTTTCACCTGGCAAAAAAGATAAGATCCGATACGGGAATTGGCGAAAGTGCCGTTTCCGTTTCCTTCGCGGCGGTCGAAATTGCCAGGAAGATTTTCGGATCGCTTGCCGGAAAGACATGCATGGTGATCGGTGCAGGGGAGATGTGTGAGCTGGCGGCTCTCCACCTGAAAGAAAACGGTGTGGAAACGATCATGGTTCTCAACCGTACCCTCTCCAGGGCGGAGGATCTGGCAGGGAAATTTGGAGGAACGGCCCACGGCCTTGAGGACCTTTCCCGACTCCTTCCTCTGGCTGACGTCGTGATTACCAGTACCGGGTCTCAGCTTCCCATCCTTACCCGGGACATGCTTGCGATTACGCAGCGCGAACGAAAGCATGCGGCCCAGCTGATTGTGGATATTGCCGTTCCCAGGGATGTGGAAGAAGAGGCTTCCAGGGTGGATCAGATTTACCTCTACGATATTGATGATCTCCAGCACGTGGTGGAGGAGAACCGTAAGGAAAGAGAGAAACGTGCGGAAGAAGCCGAAAAGCTCGTATCCGCCGCAGTCGATACCTTTATGAATCGACTCGGGGAGTTCTCCATCGCTCCCGCCATACAGGAGCTTCGTCAGAAAATGGAATCCGTACGGGAAGATGAATTGAGCCGGTGTCTTAAAGCCATGGGTGAAATCTCGGAAGATCAGCGACAGACCCTGGAACGTTTTTCCAACGCTCTTCTCAATAAATTTCTCCATCAGCCCATTGTGCAGATGAAGGATTTTTCGGGAGAAGAGCATGCGATACAGCTCATTCGGCGGATTTTCGGACTGAAGGAGGACTGAGGTGAGACTTGGTACGCGACGAAGCCCTCTTGCGCTATGGCAGGCACACCACGTTTCCGCAAAGCTTTCGGATCTTGGAATCGAGGTGGAGCTGGTCCCCATCGTGACGCAGGGGGATAGAATCCAGGACCGTGCACTGATCGAAATTGGAGGCAAGGGGCTCTTTCTGAAGGAAATCGAAGAAGCGCTCCTTGAAGGAACTGTAGACCTCGCTGTTCACAGTCTCAAGGATGTTCCCGCCTTCCTTCCGGATGGACTCGTGATGTCTGGTTATCTGAGCCGGGAGGATCCAAGGGATGCCTTTGCCGGGAAGAACGGCCTGACGGTCCGCGCAATCCCCGAAGGAGGGAGAGTCGGCACGGGAAGCCTGCGACGGGCGGTTCAGCTCCTCAAGCTGCGTCCCGATCTGACGATCGTCCCCATTCGGGGAAACGTGGAAACGCGGTTGAAAAAGATTGAAACGGAAGACCTCCACGGTGCCGTTCTTGCGGCCGCAGGTCTCCATCGTCTGGGTCTTTCGGACCGGATTACCGATCTCTTTTCTCCTGAGGATATGATTCCCGCCGTGGGTCAGGGCATCCTGGGGCTGGAATGCCGCAAGGGAGATGCTTCTGTCCTGGAAGCCGTATCCCGAATCGTGGATGGTTCCACCATGCGGCTGGCGGAAGCTGAACGGGCCTTTCTGGGTATCCTGGAGGGTTCGTGCCAGGTTCCCATGGGCGGACACTGCTGGAAAGAAGGTGATCGCTTCCGAATGGTCGGGTTTGTGGCCAGCCCGGACGGCTCATTCTTCACCCGGGAGGAGGGGGAGGGTGGCGACCCCTCGGCCCTGGGTATGCTTCTCGGTCAGAGAATTCTCGATCAGGGTGCAGCCGAGGTGATGGCTCATGTGGACGATTATCCTCACCCGTTCTGAAGAGGAGTCCGCAACCTGGCTTTCCGCGCAGATCAAAGGTGTTTCCTTTCTCTGTTGCCCCGTTGTGGAATATCAACCCATTGCCGATGTCGTTCTTCCTTCTCTGGATCGATATAGATGGCTGGTGCTGACGTCCGGCCGAGCCGCAGAAATCTTCTATTCCCTCGTCTCTCCTGACGATTGCGCCGACCTGAAAATTGCCTGCGTCGGGGCACGGGCCGCCGTTTCGGCCGGGAGGTGTGACGTCCAGGGAGCTTCGGCCGCCGATCTGGCGGAAAAGATGATTCCTCTGCTTGCATCCGGTGACCGGATCCTCCATCCCTGTTCCGCGGAAGCGCGACAGGAATTGCCCGATCTTTTATCCTCTGCCGGGTTCACTATTGACCGGGTCCCCCTCTATCGCCCCGAACCTTTCGAAGATGCTACGCCTTTTCTCTCCGCCCTGAAGAGGTCGGATGGGGTCCTCTTCTTTGCCCCGAGCCAGGTTCGAGCCGCCTTCCGTCATCACGGAGCGGGAGAAGCCCTGCGTCATGTTACAATTCTTGCGATCGGCCGGACGACCGCCGGCGCAATTCCAAAACCTTATCCCGTGGCTGTCCTGGATTCACCGACTCCGGAGGGGCTTGCCCGGGTTCTCGAAGGAGGGTTGCATGAAGCTCGTTGAATGTGTACCAAATTTTTCCGAGGGAAGAAATCGAGACGTGATCGACGCCATCGTCGGAGCCATGGCGGGCGTGAAAGGGGTGCGGGTCCTGGATGTGGATCCGGGTGCAGCCACCAACCGCACCGTTGTGACGCTTGTGGGAGACCCCGATGCCATTGTAGAGGGTGCTTTTCAGGGGATCAAAAAGGCCTCTGAAGTGATCGATATGCGCCTTCATCGCGGGGAACATGCCCGGCAGGGGGCGACAGATGTCTGTCCCTTCGTTCCCGTAGCCGGTGTGACGATGGACGACTGCGTGGAGCTGGCGAAGAAGCTTGGAAAGCGGGTGGGTGAAGAGTTAAAGATTCCCGTCTATCTCTACGAGGCTGCGGCGGCGACCCCGGAGCGGAAAAACCTTGCCAACATCCGCAAGGGGGAGTACGAAGCTCTTCCCAAGAAGCTGAATGACCCGAAATGGGCTCCCGACTTCGGACCTGCGGAATTTAACGCACGGGCAGGAGCCACGGTCATCGGGGCACGGCCCTTCCTCATCGCCTATAACATCAATCTCAATACGAAGAACAAACTCAAGGCCAACGGCATCGCCTTTTCCCTCCGGGAGCAGGGGCGGATCGCCAAGGACGAGGATGGAAACACCCTGAAAGATGAAAAGGGTGAGGCCATTCGTGAACCGGGACTCTTTAAGGAGTGCAAGGCGGTCGGATGGTTCATTGATGAATATCGTCGCGCACAGATCTCCATCAATCTGACCAATTACCATGTCACCCCTCCCCATGACGTCTTTGATGCGGCCTGCAGGCTGGCGGAAGAAAAGGGTCTTCGCGTTACCGGAAGCGAGGTTGTCGGCATGGTTCCCCTGGAGCCGATCCTCCAGGCTGGACGCCACTATCTCAAGCGCCAGACCTCCTCTTCCGGGGTTTCGGAAGAAGAATTGATTCAGACCGCCGTGCAGTCCATGGGACTGGATGAAGTCGCTCCCTTCGATCCAAAGGAAAAGATCATTGAGTATAAGATCGGATTAAAGGAGGGGAAACTGGTTGCGATGGGGGTCCGTGAGTTTACCAACGAGCTGGCATCGGACAGTCCGGCTCCTGGAGGCGGAAGCGTCGCCGCCCTTGTGGGCGCCCTCTCTGCAGGCCTGGCAGCCATGGTCGCCAACCTGACCTTCAATAAGAAGGGATTTCGAGCCCACAACGATGAAATGAATGATGTGGCCGAAACGGGACAGAAGCTCAAAGATGCCTTTCTCTCCGATATCGACCGGGATACCGATGCCTTTAACGATATTCTGGATGCCGTCCGTCTTCCCTCGAAGAGTCCTGAAGAAATCGAGGCCCGGGAGGCCGCCATTCAGTCTGCCACCCGCGGAGCCATCGATGTTCCCCTGGGTGTCCTCAAACGGACAAAGGAGATTCTTCCCCTGGTTGAATTTGTGGCACTGAATGGAAATCCCAATGCCGCAAGCGATGCCGGAGTCGCGGCGGCTTCAGCGAGAACCGCAGCATGGGGTGCCTATCTCAACGTCATGATCAACATGGAAGGTGTCACTGATTCCGTTTATGTCGAACGTACCCGGGATGAAGCCCGGAAGGTCCTTGATTCCGTGCAGAAGGAAAGTGATCGGCTCCTGAACCTGATTCACGAGAAGATTCTGGCCGGAAAATCGGGTCAGGGCGGAAACGGCGACGACGACTGAGAATGATTCTGCAAGATTGAATTCGAAAGGCACGACGAGTCATCGTCGTGCCTTTTTTACCCCGGCCTGGTATGGACCCGAAATCAGGCGTGGTTGATCCGGTGGATCCTGACCTTTTGAACCTGGTTGGTTTTCACGCATGCCGTCTCTTCACTTAACCCGCGCCCACCGGAACTGGGCGTCTTCAGTTCAATTCCTTTGCCGCTTTGAATCAGTGTTTTCAAGCGGTGAACCAGGGCTTCCAGACCTTCTCCATTCCCGTAAATTTCAATCGTCTTTCCCCCGTCGCTGAAGAAGATCGACAGGTGACCCTCCTTCTCATCGGAGTCGAGGGGCGGTTCCGGCTCAGTAGTTGATGACAATTCTCCCTCCCTGTTTCGTGAGTCTAAGGGTCTCCAGACTCTTGTCCAGCTCATAGAAGATCAGGGCGGGAGCGGAGGGATCCAGATCCAGAGCTTCATGGGGGAAGGAATCCAGGGATCGAAAGTCCACCTTTTCCAGATCTGCGACGGGATCGAGGGCCGGGTCGTCGGGATAGGCCTGAACAAAGATAGCAGGTCCAAAAGTGCCGTAATCCTCATTCCGGAGAAGGCCGGGAAGGCGGACCAGGGTGAACTCATCTTTTCCGAGCAGATCGGGATCGCCGGCATCATAGACCGGGGAAGGCGAGGTCCCGGTCAGATATACGACGGCATGGATCAAGCCTTCTGAACTCCACCCGGATGTGTCGATGGAAAGGGATAGGTTCCCGGTTCCGCTCGAAACCGTCACCAATGTGTCGATAAGGGTCCCCGATTCATCGTACAGTGCCACCGTCATGGAAGTGCCCGGGTAGTAGTACTCTCCGGAAAGATACACGGTGTCGTGGAGATTGAATGTTTCCCCCGGGACTGAATAGAAACTATCTTCGTACGATTCCAGCGTAGTTCCGACGAGATAGGTTACGGATTGCTCCGCGATTTCATAGCCGCAGGATGCTTCCCAGCGTGCATGAACCTGCCAGACGCCCGGGGTTGGAAAGTCCACGCCGGGAAAGGTGAAGGTGTCCGTCCGGTTCGATTGGGCGTTCACGGAAAACGCAGAAGAGATTCGGGACCACTCGGTTCCCGAATAGGGAGCCATGGCCGATCCGTCCCAGTACAGGGTTCCGTCACCGGAGAGGATGACCTCCTTGAGAACCGAATCGGTGTACTCCCCCCCGAGGTTGGTATTGTTGAGACGGGCAGAGATCCCTACGGATGCCAGAAGATCGTATCGCTGGCGTCCGGTGGAGAGGGGATCGATGGTATTCGTGTTTCCGAAAGGCTCAAGGGTCAGGATGATCGTGTCCCAGACAACGGAACCGTCGTCGGCCATGATTTCCCAGGATCCGGTATATTCAGTATCTAAAAATGTGTAGCTGTCGTTGAACCGGCCGATACCGCTGGCAATGGTATCGGTAAGCTGGCGTTCCAGAGGTGTCGGGTCGTTGTAGGTCAGAGTGTATTGGTCGAGGGGCTGGAAGTTGTACCCGGTGACATACACCGTGGAGCAGTGGGCGAATCGAGTGGCCGTGGTCGACCGAACCGCGTCCTCATAGGGCACGAGGTAGGAAATACGGATTTCATCCGTGGCCGTATCGTTCCACGCGGGATCTTCCTGTGAAGTGGCGGTGATGAATACCGAAACCGTTGTTCCCCCGGTCAGTGAAGCCGGGAGATGCACTTCGGCGACGATGCACCTCGAACCACCGTTTGCGGACAGGATTCCGGTGTTGGCGATGGTGGATCCGTCCGAGATGGATCCATCGCAGTTCGGATCACTCCAGAAAGATACGGTGGCACCATTGGACGCCGAATAGCTGAGATCCGCCGTGTCCTCAGCTCCAAAAGCGTTCGTAACGACATGCGGGAAAAAGACTGAATGGCCGGCGGCACCGTAGGCGTTGGTGTCGTCGGCGACCCGGTGGTCCGGCTCGATGGAGAGCCTGGGAAGCACGGTCAACGTGTCCGCTGCCGTATCCAGCACGCTCCCGTTCAGCGTTGTCGTGGAGCCGTAGAGCGTTATGGAACATACGGTGTTCAGGGCGGTGCCGGACGGAATCGAAACTTCCAGGAGAAAGGCACAGGCTGTTGCGGCAGTCAGAAGGCCTGTATCGGGAATGCCATTGGAATCATAGTCGTACAGCGGGTTGACGCTGTCTCCCGGATCGGAATAATCACCGTCGCCGTTGGCATCCACTCCCATCGTGTCGTTGGGTATCCCATCTCCCTCCGGGTCCGTATAGAGGGTGACCGCCCAGCCGGGATTGGTCACGGCCCTCAATTGTATGGCATCGGTCAGGAGGTAATGAATCACGGTGTGAGAGAAAAACACGGCGGTACCGGGTGTTCCGCTGAGATCCCGGTCAGGCTCGACCTGGATATCGCCGATCATGAGCGTGTCGGTGGCTGTGTCATCCACCCCCTCGTCTGCGTTGAAGGCTGTGACTACGGCGGTCTCCACGAGGTTTGGAGTCCCGGGAGGAACCGTGATGTCAAGAAAGATGGGAACCTGTGTGTCCGGTACAATCGATCCGGTGTCTGGATACCCGTTCCCGTTGGAATCACAGGCTGGATTCAGGTAATCGCCTCCATCGTTAAAATCACCGTCTCCGTTAGCATCCACTCCCATCGTGTCTCCAGTCGACGAGTCCCGCAGGGTAAGGGGAAAACCGTTTGAGGAAGCAAGCTTCATATCGATCGAAAGGTCAAAGGTCCCGGTGTTTTCAACGATGTGAGAAAAGGTCACGGTGTTATCAGGCTGTGTGGAGGCGGATTGATCCGGGGAAATGTCGAGGAGGTAGAATCCGAAGGTACCGATCCCTCCGTCGGGACCGCCGCAATTGTCGTCGATCTGTGTGGGGAGGTTGGACCCGTTGGAAGATCCAACATGAAAAAAGATACCGGTTCCTGCCGGAATGCCCAGATCGGTCCACGGGACACGCGTCTCGAAGCCCGTACCGTCGGAAAACCCGGCTTTGGGATCCCCATAGGATCCCACGTATCCGCTGGGCCAGCCCGGGAGCGTATAGCCGTCGGCCCAGCCGTCCAGATCCACCATCGGGTCGGGATCGCCGCCGGCTTCAGCGTAATGCCACAATTCGGTCGATGACGATCGATTGCTTCCCTGGTACTTGACGTGCAGGACAAAATCTCCCGTATTCATGAGCTGGTCTTGCCCGACATCCATGTAAAACCAGAAATCCTGAACGTTGGAGCTGTGCCCGAGGCGGGTCTGGTAAATATAGATGTAGGTGTTGTCGAAGGTCCAGGCAAAGGTCCCCAGGTCGCGGCCGACCGAACTGACCGGGCAGTCCCGATCGGTGGACAGAGTGCCGCAAAGAGCGGGGTCCATGGAGGAACCGTCTCCATCCATGGTGACCTGAAGGGGATTGGCAAGGACCTCGGTCCAGTCGGAGGGATTGCCGTCGAGTGTGATGGTTTTCAGGGTCGGCATCCCCGCGAAGAGGGAAACGGTAACCAGTGAGTACAGAATAAGAAAGAAATGGTTTGCCTTCATCATTATCTCCCGTACTTATTTCCATGCAATACCTGTGCCATTGAGGAGAATGAGAGACGTGTCGACCATGGCATTCCTACGATAATCCAGTAATTTAAAGGATAATGTGATTCAAATCACACTTTCCTTTTTGAAGGGATTAAAATACGCCATGTAACATTATGTTACAATTTGTGAGAAGTTTTCGGCGGGGAGTACGCTGTGCCATACGGCCTGCGTGTATAATGACCCTCATGATCGCCATCCTTGATTTTGGTTCACAATATACGCAGCTGATCGCCCGCAGTATCCGGGAACTGGGTACCTTCAGCAAGGTATTTCCCTTTCATGAACCCCTGAAAAACGTGCTGGATGAAAAACCCTGCGGAATCATCCTTTCGGGCGGACCGAGAAGTGTTTACGACAAGGGGGCCCCCATGATCGGGAGGGAAATTCTGGATCTCGGGATCCCCGTCCTGGGCATCTGTTACGGTCAGCAGATCACCTGCCTGCTCCTCGGAGGAAAGGTGGCATCCTCGCAGAACCGGGAGTACGGCCGAATGGAAATCGAAATCCTGGATGAACACCCCCTTTTCAAAGGTTCACCGGACCACCAGACCGTCTGGATGAGCCACGGTGACAAGGTGGAATCCCTTCCGGAGGGGTTTAAAATCATCGCACGGACCCCTTCCACACCCTTTGCCGCCATTGCCAACGATTCACGCAGGATGTTTGGGGTTCAGTTCCATCCGGAGGTCCGCCATACCGAACACGGCCGTACGATCCTGAAAAATTTCCTGAAGATCTGCGGGGCGAAGAAGAACTGGGATATGGGCAGCTACCGGAAACAGCAGGTGGAAATGATTCGGGAGCAGGTCGGATCCAGCAACGTCATCTCCGGGCTCTCGGGAGGAGTGGATTCCACCGTGGCTTCTTCCCTTGTTGCCGAAGCCATCGGATCGCAGTTGACCTGTGTCTTTGTCGACACCGGTATGTTGCGGAAAAATGAAGTGTCCGAAGTCGTAAACTATTTCAAGGATCACCACCATCTCAACGTCCGGGTGGCTGATGCGGCCGATCTCTTCCTTTCCAGACTCGAAAAGCGGGCTATCGATCCACGTCGGAAACGGAAAATCATCGGCCACACCTTCATCGAAGTCTTTGAAAAAGAGGCCGGGACTCTACCCGACGTGAAGTACCTTGTTCAGGGGACCCTCTATCCCGATGTCATCGAATCGATATCGGTCTGGGGTCCATCCTCCACGATCAAGCTCCACCACAATGTCGGCGGATTACCGAAAAAGCTGAACCTGAAGCTGATCGAACCCCTGCGCTTTCTCTTCAAGGATGAGGTTCGGACACTCGGCAGGACCCTGGATATTCCCGATTCCATCATCATGCGGCACCCCTTTCCAGGACCGGGCCTTGCCGTGCGAATCCTGGGGCGCGTCACCGCCGAACGGGTTGCCATCCTCCAGGAAGCCGACGCGATCTACATGGAAGAGCTGAGGACTTCGGGCTGGTACAAAAAGACGGCTCAGGCCTTCGCGGTTCTTCTGCCCGTCAAATCCGTGGGTGTCATGGGAGATGAGGGAACCTATGAACACGTCTGCGCTCTTCGTGCTGTGACCACGGAAGATTTTATGACAGCAGACTTTGCCGCCCTTCCTCACGATCTTCTGGGACGAATCTCCCGGAGGATCGTGAATGAAGTCCGGGGCATCAACCGGGTTGTTTACGATGTCACAACGAAGCCGCCGGCCACGATCGAATGGGAATAGGGTGAGAAGTAAGATACAGGTTTTTCAAGAGTTTCCGTAAAAAGACCGGCTTCCATATCTGAAATTGAGAACGGGATTGTGTTACAATCAGTCCATGAATCCTGACCTTGAAAGGCTTGTTCTGCTTCAGAAAAACCTCTCCAGGCAGGGCGAAGTCCATTCTCAGATTGAAACGATTCCCCCGCATTTAAAAGATATCCATGATGCCTATTCGAAAATGGCCTCGAAGCGGGACGCCCTTCAATCTTCCAGTGAGGAGGCCAAACGGGCTCAACGTGAGCTGGAAGCGGTGCTGGAAGACGCCCGGGAGGAACGGAAAACCTATCGAAAACAGCTTATGCAGGTGACCAACCAGAGGGAATATGGTGCGGTCCTGAAGGAGATCGATATTCTGGATGAAAAGATCAAAACGATGGAAGACGATCTCTTTACCCGGATGGAGGTCGTTGAAAACGCGCAGCAGACCCTGGAACAGGAGAAAGAAGTCTGGGAGCGCCTCGAGACTGAATACCGGGAGAAGATGGCTCAATGGGAAGATGAAAAGCACGCCCTGAAGGAAGAGAAGATCAGGCTCGAAGACGAGCAGCGTGGCCTCGAATTTGAATTACCCTTAGATCTGAAACAGTCTTTCTGGCGCCTCATGAAAGCCCGCGGCAAACGTGCCGTGGTTCCCGTCGTCGACTACACCTGCAGGGGTTGTAACGTCAAACTCCGCCCGCAACAGTATGCTGAGGTGCGGGCCGGAAAGAAAATCTGCACATGCGACGGCTGCATGCGGTTTCTCTATTTCGATGAGCAGGAGAGTTGAAGCCTACATCGATGGAGCCTCACGGGGCAACCCGGGGGAAGCTTCCTACGGAGTCGTACTGAAAGAAGGAGACACCCTCACCCTGATGGGAGGCTATCTGGGAACCATGACGAATAACGAAGCGGAATACCATGGACTTCTTGCGGCGCTGAATTGGGCCCTGGAACACAGTGTATCCGAGATGAAGGTCTTTTCCGATTCGCAGCTTGTTGTCAACCAGATCAATGGACGCTTCAGAGTCAAGGCTCCCAACCTTCAACCTCTCTTTCTGGAAGCTCTGGATAAAAAACGTAAAATCGAACGGTTCAACATTTTCTATATTGCCAGGGAATACAACAAACGGGCCGATGCCCTGGCCAATCAGGCCCTCGATGGAAAGGGCACCGTCCATCGGGTGGAACATGTCGGTCGCTGAACGTCTCGATTCGGTCCGGGAACGGGTTGCCCGTGCCTGTCAGCGTTCGGGCCGTGCCGTGGAAGAGGTTTTACTCCTTGGGGCTACGAAATCGGCATCAGTCAACCGGATCCGGGAGGCCGTGGATGCGGGTCTCGATCTCTTCGGGGAAAATCGGATTCAGGAAGCACTTCCCAAGATTGCCGGGCTCCGAGACCTTCCTCTCCGCTGGCACTTCATTGGAAAGCTTCAGAAAAACAAGGCCGGACAGGCGGTGGAACACTTCGAGATGATCCAGAGCGTTGACTCCCCCGGGCTGGCGGAACGCCTGGAACGGGTGGCATCCCAGGCGGAAGTGATCGTTCCCGTTCTCCTTGAAGTCAATGTCGGACAGGAAATTTCCAAAAGTGGCGTCCTTCCCGGGGAAGTTCCAACCCTGTGTGCAAGAATCCGGGAATTCGAACATCTTCGTCTGGAGGGGCTGATGAGCATACCTCCATACCATCCTGATCCGGAAAGGGTTCGACCCTTTTTTGTGGAACTGAGGAGGCTCTTCGAGGATATGAGCTCATCCTATTCTACGGTGGATACCCTCTCCATGGGAATGAGCGAAGACTACGAGGTGGCCATTGAGGAAGGTTCCACGCTGATCCGCCTGGGCCGCACGCTTTTCGGGGAGAGAATCTGATGCCCGTCGGGAAGGCTTTCATCATGGCCCTGCTGACGGTGGTTCTCAACCTGGTCTGGCTTTACAAATGGATCATTATCATCCGGGCCCTCATCTCCTGGGTCAACCCAGATCCCTACAATCCCATTGTCCGGATTCTCTATGTTCTTACCGAACCGGTCCTTCGGCCGTTCCGGCGATTGATGCCGCCTTATAAGACGGGGGGCCTTGATTTTTCTCCTCTCTTTGTCTTTGCCATTCTTTACTTTATCGAAGTATTTGCCCATTCGCTGATCGCGCAGGTCGCATGGAAATGACCCGGAGAATCCCGAAACATCAACAGGGGTCATCCGGGCCAAGGAGGAAGTTATGAGCGTCAAATACAGCCCGATGGAAATCCAGGAAATGCAGTTCGCCCTTTCCCGAAAGGGCTACGACATGGAAGAAGTGCGATCCTTTCTCATGAGCATGGCCGAGCAGATCGAGCTATTGCTCAAGGAGCGGGAGCAGATGAGGAGGGAACTGGATTTTGCACGGGAGGAACTGGCCGGTCACAAGCAGAGGGAACAGATCCTGAAGGATACGCTCCTGACCGCGCAAAAGGTGGCCAAGGATATCAAGATCCAGGCCGAACGGGAATCCGAGGTCATGATCAAGGAAGCTGAGCTTCGGGCCGATATTCAATACCGGGAGGCCTCACGGAAAGCCGCCGACGTGGAGCGTCAGGTGAGGGATCTGAAGCTGATGAAAAACCGGCTTATCTTTGACATGGAACAGACACTGGAGAGGTTTCAGCGTTTCCTGAAAGAGGAAACGGGCCAGGAAACTTCCAGGGAAGCCGATGTTTCCACCTTTGTCAGGGGGCAGGACTGAGTGGGGGATCTTCTCCTCACCGATTGCACCGAAGTCGTTACACCTGTTCGCCCGAACGGTTCTCCGGAACTTGTGGTTCTTCACGATGTTTCCATCTATATCCGGGAAGGCAGGATTGTCGGGATCGGATCCCGTGACGAGATCCGGAACCGGTTTGGCGAACTGACCGGGATTCCTGTCTATGACGCAAAGGGGAAGACCGTTCTTCCGGGACTGGTCGATGCCCATACCCACCTCCCGTTTTCCGGGTGGCGGGAAGGGGAGTTCAACCGGCGTCTCCACGGAGAAACCTACATGGATGTAGCCCGGAGCGGAGGGGGAATCAACTCCACCGTGCGGGCCGTGCGGGTGGCAACCCTGGAAGAGCTTACCCGATCCTGCCTGGAAGGCCTGGATGCTTTCGTGGCCCATGGGGTCACTACCGTTGAAGCCAAGTCGGGGTATGGACTGAACCTCGTGGATGAAATCAAGCAGTTGGAGGCCATCCGGGATGCCGGATCCCGCCATTCCGTGACCCTTGTACCCACCTTGCTGGCGGCCCACGAATATCCTCCGGAGTACAAGGAAGATCGAAAGGGCTACGTACGGCTGGTCATCGATACGATCTTACCCGAAGTGGCCCGCCGGGGGTTGGCGCTCTACCAGGATGTCTTCTGCGAAGCCGGTGTCTTTACCGTCGAGGAAAGCAGGGAGATTCTCCTGGCTGGAAAAGCTTTAGGGATGACTCCCCGGATCCATGCCGATGAGATTGAAACCACCGGGGGCGCGGAGCTCGCGGCCGATGTCGGGGCTGTGTCCGCTGACCATCTCGCGGTTCCCTCCATGGAAGGCATACGCAGGATGGCGGAAGCCGGTGTCATCGCCATCCTCCTCCCCGGGACTTCGTTCTTTCTGCGCCACACAAAGCATGCGCCTGCACGGGCCATGCTGGACGCGGGCGTTCACGTCGCCCTGTCCACCGACTTCAATCCCGGATCCTCTCCCACGACGAACCTTCCCCTCATCATGAGGCTGGGCTGTTTTCTCCTCGATATGACCGTGGAGGAGGTCATCCACGCCGTGACCGAAGTGCCGGCCCGTAGTCTCGGGTTTTCTGAAGATCGAGGCGTTGTGGAAGAAGGAAAGAGGGGGGATCTCTCGGTGTGGAATGTGGATAACCATCTGAAGATCTTCTACCGGTACGGTGAAGCCCGGGTCGAGGGAACGGTCATCGAAGGAGATATCGTCTACCATGCGGATCTTTGATGCGGCCAAACTGGATAAGCGGCAGAATCACGCGCTGCAGCTCTCCGTCATCGTTCCACGGCCGATCGGCTGGGTGTCAACAGTCTCGGCCGACGGCATCCCTAATCTTGCTCCCTTCTCCTTCTATAACGGGGTGAGCAGTAATCCTCCCATCCTGATGGTTTCGGTAGGTCTGCACCACGGGACGGAGAAGAAGGACACGACCCGGAATATCCAGGAGACCGGGGAGTTCGCGGTGAACGTGGTTCCCGAATCCATGATGAACGAGATGCTCATCACAAGCAATCGAGCCGAGCCCGAGGTCAGTGAGTTCGATCTTGCGAAGCTGGAAACGGCACCCTGTGTGAAGATCCGTCCTCCAAGGGTGGCCCTCTCGCCGGTCTGCATGGAGTGCGTCCTCGAGCAGCACCACGTGGTCCACTCCACCGACCTCTTCCTCGGACGGATCCTCCTCTACCACGTGCAGGAGGACCTCCTCACCGATGGTGCCGTCGATCCCGAAAAGCTCAAACCCCTGGGACGCCTGGGCGGCAAGCTCTACACGACCCTGGGCACTGTCCTGACCTCCGAAAAGAGTTAACCGGTAATTTTTAACCGTCGGACCTGGTAGCCGAGGGCCTGGGGAGTGATCCCCAGAAGCTTTGCAGCTTTCCGGCGGTTTCCTCCCGCCCGTGCGAGGGCGTCCACGACTATTTCCCGGATCGCCCGGTCCACTCCCTCGTGGAACGATCCGCGATAGGGGCTGTTTTCCTGCAAGGAATCGGGAAGATCCTGCGGCCCGATTTCCTCCCGGTCCCTGGCCCGCGCGGCGGCCGCCTGGACGACCTGACGCAGCTCGCGGATATTTCCCGGCCATTCGTGGGCAAGGAGGAGGTTCGTGGCACCCGGGTCGACTTCCTTGTAAGAAAGACCGCAGTCTTCACAGAAACGGTCCAGGAAGAGCCGGACAAACATTGGGATCTCCTCCCTGCGCTCCCGGAGGGGAGGTACGTGAAAGGTGAGACCGTTAATCCGATAGTAGAGATCCTCACGGAAGGTTCCCTCCGAGACCATGGTTTCCAGATCCCGGTGGGTGGCGCTGATGAGGCGGAAGTTGACGTGAATCGGCCGGTAATCTCCCACCCGGTAGACGGTGTGATCGTTCAGGATTCGCAGAAGCTTGGCCTGGGCTTCGGGGGGAAGCTCTCCGATTTCGTCCAGGAAGAGGGTCCCCCCGTCGGCAAGCTCCACGAGCCCCGGCTTGTCAGCCACGGCTCCCGTGAAGGCCCCCCGGCGGTGGCCGAAGAGCTCCGATTCAAAGAGTTCCGAAGGAATCGAGGCGCAGTTCAAAACCTGGAAGGGCCGCCCGTCGGCTCCTCCCTCCCGGTGGATCGCATCAGCCAGGATCTCTTTCCCCGTTCCCGTTTCTCCCCGGATCAGGATGGGAAGGGGTAGATCGGCTATGGGGCGGGCTTCATTTACCAGACGCGTGGTAACGGGAGAAGCATAGGCCATGCCGTGCCACGTCCCGGAGGACTCTCTGTCCGGAGATTCGCTCCGGGGATCGGGAAGATAGTCGACAGCCAGGTTCCAGAACTCCTCCGGATACCGGTAATAAATCCCGGGCTCGATGGAGAGTCCTCCCCGGGGAGAGGGAATTCGAACCCGGTCATTACTCTCTCCCGGGATTCGGGAAATGCCCTTCGGCATCGCGTCATCAAAGGGTTCCCCCGATTTCAGGGCGTTCAGGATATTCCAGGCTTCTGCGTGGAGAGGTTCTTCGAGCCAGCGCAGATACCCGAGTCGGCCGGAACGAATCAGATGCTCACGAGCCCGTTCCACAAGGTGCTCCGGGGGTGAACCCAGGTGTGAATAGGCGCAACGCAGGTCGCAGAGCAGGATCGATGCTTTTGCAGGCTCCCGGCTCAGGTAATCCGAAAAGAGTCTGATTACAGCTTCCCAGCCCTTCTTTTTCAGAACCCATTCCAGTTTCTTCGGTTCGCCGGACGGGGCTGGCACGCTTTTCCCTGCACGCACAGCCGCCTGCCATTTCAGGTCCTCAAGATCGGAGATCGTATCGGGATCCTTCGGGTCGGGTTTCAGGTTCCGGAGCGTATCGAGATTCAGGTTTCCCCGCCACTTTTCCAGGATGACGCGGAAGAGGGAAACGTGACAGGCGAGGGGATGATCTTCCATTTCAGCCAGAAGCGATTCGGCTTCGTCCAGGGGAGTGCTGGCTTTGTCGAACATTCCCCGGGCAATAAAGATCTTCACCTTTTGAAGAAGGTCGTACAGAAGGTCCCAGGGAGTTCCTGACTCCCGGTGTTCGGACTCGAGCTCCTCGAAAATGGAAAGGGCCCGGTCCCAGCGTTCCAGGTGGATCTGAACCGATCCGAGGTTGTGGAGGAGGAGGGAACGGCTTGCCGAGGCACCCAGGGCGGACCGGTACCGCAGGGCCGATTCGAGGTTTCGCTGTGCAGTCGGCCAGTCCTTCCCGGCTGCGGCCAGGGAGGCAAGATCGGAATAGGCAAGGGCGGCCTGGGAAAGCCAACCCCGGGCCAGCGCGGTATCGAGCCAGCGCTTCAGAGCATCGTGGTCCAGGTCCCAGGATCCGATAAAACGCGAAACCTGGGAACGGTGCCACGATGAAAGGGAAGGTTCCAGACGCAGTGCCTCTTCGCGAACCCGTGCCCTGAGCTCCGGACGGTCGCGCCGATCGGCCAGGTAGAGCCCGGCAAGGAGATGGACCGGTCCCGATTCTTCTTCCCAGACGCTCTCAAGTCTCTTCAGGTAGTCTTCGATCTTTCCCTCCCGGAAGGCCAGGCGTGCCTGAAGCAGTCTTCTGGCCCCTCCATCGGGCATCGTCCGGAGGTAGGGCTCGATCCGTTGAATATTGTCACCCTCCAGGGCGCAGAAGAGGGCGTGGGACAGGAGGCGGCCCGGGTTGTCCGATTGATCGAGGACGTGGGAGAGGGTATCGATGTCTCCGGAGAGGGAGGCGGCCAGGGTATGGATCGATTCCGCGTCCTGTCGAACATCGAGGGCGGGAAGAGCGGCCAGAAGGGTAAGGGCATTCTGGTCGGCCAGGGCCAGGTCGATCTCCTCCGGACTCACTTCCAGGGTGTACGCATGTAGATCTTTGCTGTCAGTGCCGGGAGATTCCCCGGAGACCGCGAGACAGAACGCTGCCGGAGAGGCCCGTTTCTTTCCTGGATCAGGATGAAGGAAGAGCTGTTCCACGGGTGTCAGGTGGGGAAAGTGAAGATGGCGATGCATCTCCTCCCAGCTGACGACCGGCAGGGGGCGCCACGCGAATCCGTCAAGGCGCTCCCGGTCCCATCCGGTGATGATCGAGGCGGGAAGGATGTCCGGCAGGGAGAGGATCAAAGAGTCCAAAAGGTTCCGGGAGGCGGGGTCAACCCGGTCGATGTGGTCCAGATGAATGCCGTGGCCGTGAAAGTCGCGGGCTACCTTTTTTTTGACTTCTTCGAGAGAAGCTCCATCTGGAATTCCCAGGAGGTCCAACAGACAGTCCCAGCCGGATGACGAACATCGCGTGAAGTCCAGGACGATCCATGGCGTCTCATCAGACAGGCTGATGCGGTGGCGCGTCCACCGTGCCGCCGTCGAAAGGCCGGGTCCCGGATGGGAGGGGATCAGGATATGGGATTCGGAACCCTTTTCCCAGGATTCGGGAATATAGAGCCGGGTCGTGGGCTGGGTTATCTTTCTCCTGCGGGCGAAGGCGATAAGGTCGATGCTCTCAGGGATGGATGACCAACGGCTTCGCAGGAGCCCGGAAATGTGAGCCTGGAGGGACCAGGGGTCAGCTTGAATTCTTCGTCCCGATTCGATTTCCACGAGGTTGCCGGAGGCGTCGGTGGTGAGATCCGGGAAGGTGGGAAGTTCCCGAAAGGCTTTTTCGGAGAAGTGAAATCCGAAATGGGCGAGTCCGGTAAGAAGGGAGAGGGTCCGTTCCATCGAAACCCGTGTCGGAGGGAGAACCCCTTCGATCCGTTCCGGTGTTATGCGTGTGATATCGGGAAGCAGGGGATGGTCCAGGCGGACCATCTCCTTAAGAATCCGGGGTTCCGCGATCTTCAGGGTCCGGTTTCCCACGTCCAGTCGTCTATCGTGTTGATGCAGAGTGCACGGTGATCATCCTCCCAGGCGGGAAGGATAAGGAGTGTCCGGTTCTGGCCGTGAATAACGGCTTCCTCGTGGAAGTGGCCGATGACGGCAAGATCGATATGATCCAGATCTGCAAGGAATTGTTTCAATTCTTTGACCGGAAATTGCCGACGGTACTGGAAATTGGTCTTCTTCAGGCTTTTCTCCATTCGATCCACCAGAGGTCGCAGCAGGGACGGCGGAACGAGGACCATGATCATCCGGGTGAGCCAACTCTTGGAAATTGCACGCCAGAGCCTGTATTTCCTGTCTTTGCGGTTGATCAGGTCTCCATGCTCGACATGGATCGTACCATTCCCCGTCTCGATCCGCAGGTCCCTGTGAATCGAGGTGACCGATCGAGCCAGGGAGGATCCCCGGAGAAAGAAATCGCGATTTCCTTCCAGATAATCGATCGTTACACCCCTGGCTTTCAGATATGCAAGAAATTCTAGTACCTCCTGCGAAAACAGCTTCTGCCAGGAACGGATCCCGATGTAGTAATGAAAGATGTCACCCAGGAGGACCAGTTGGGTCATCCCTTTATCGTGGAGTCGTTCCAGGTGATTCCGAAAGGTTTCTACGTCACCAGGATGTGCTCCCAGATGGGCGTCAGCCAGGAAGATCAGAGTCACCGGATAAGCTCACCCGGGAGTATGATCCGGCTCTCCGATCGTTCCTTCAGGGAGTGGGGAATGAAGACAAGGCAGAGCTTGTCGCGACGGGAGGGGTCCCCGCGAAGGTTCTTGACTACATGGTCGGGGACGGCCACCTTGATGTACGCCGGGCGGTCCGACTTTTCCCGGGCACTGTCGATGATGTACTCGGATATGTCCACAACACCGACTTCTCCGGGGTGTTGTTCCAGGGCCTTCTTGACGAGTTCCGCGGTTGGGTCCATGCGCTCTACCTCCCGAGGAGCCATTGTACCGTATGGCTCCTTTGAAAACAAAAGCCCCGGCCGTGCGGGGCCGGGGCATCCTGCCGCAGCAGGGAAAAAATGAAATGAAGGCTAGGGGCAGTTTTCGGTGGCCGATCGGGCCAGAGTTTCCGAATCTTCTCCCAGCGGGCCCTCCGAACCCGCCACGCCGTTGTCCGCCGTGACGAGGAAATAGATTGTTGATGTGTCCCCGGTCAGGCCGTTTTCCAGCGAGTACCCGCTAAAGGTAAGCATCTCACCGTTATCGGTGGCCCCATCGAGGCCGCCACAGTCCGCCTTTCCATCGTCGGTCAGGGAAACGAGGAAATCGTGGGTGTCCGCGGCTGTGGAGACATAGATGTTGTAATGGGATGCCCCCACATCTTCAAAGGTGAGGTCGACATCGTCCCCATTTTTATCGACGGTCATGTAATGCAGGTCATCGTCGGAGACTTCCGGGGCCGGCGTGACGCCGCCGCAGTCTCCCGATCCAACGTAGGAACAATCCCATGATCCTGAGGTGAGATGGAGGGTCCAGGACTGGAGGGTGCCGCTGTTATTAGGCCCCTGTCCGTTATTGGTGATCCTGAGCCTCCAGGTCCCATTCCCGATATTGGAACCGTTTACCATGTTCGTGAGTGCGAAGCCGCTTATGTTGGTCCAGCCAGCCACGGTCCCTGAAAAGATTGTCTGCGTGAAATCGTAGGTCCCGTCATTCCCCGGGTCGTGATCAATAATGACACTGAGGGTCCAGTTCGAGTATCCGGGGGGTATCATGGAAATATCCATGGTGCACGCGGAAAGGACCCCGGGTGTCGAGATCACGGGGGAAGGTACGGTAAAGAAATTCGTGGTTGTTTTCGATGCGATGGTTCCTGTGGCGCCTGTTGCGTCATTGACCGTCATTCCTCCTGATGCGACGGTTGCACTAAAAACATTTGATTCGTCCACTCCGGCGGGAGTCTGCTCCGTGGAAGTCTTGGTGATGATGTTGAAGGTAATGTCACCTGGACAGTTCCCGATAGAAAAATTGCTGATAATGATAAAGGTATAGGTGAAGGTTTTCAGGTCGCTTCCGCCCTGGTCGATGGCTCCAAAGGTACCCGGACTGGCGCAGAGGGTGATGCCGTTTCCGGTCAGGATTGCGGTGACGTTGGTTGCGTCCAGGTTTCCGTCGTTTCTGAGGGTAACGTCCACGGACCACTTTTCACCCTGATTCAAAAATCCGTCCATGTTTCCCGTGAGCTCGGTCCAGGTCCCGATCGAATCAAAAACGATATTGGTACCGTAAAGAGTCGCGGATACTTCGTCGGAGTATTCCGAAATACAGGCCAGTCCGTCGGAAGCATCCACGACATAGTAATAGGTCTGTCCCGAAGCCAGGGGGGTGTCCTGGTAGGTGTAGGTCCCACTGTTGGCCACACCCGGGCTCGTATCGGTCACTGTATTGACCAGTGTGTACGGTCCGGTCGATGTGGTGGAGCGATAAATTCGATATTCCACGACGGAGTCCAGGTCGGAGTCGTCCCACGAGACATCGATCCGGTCAGGCTGGACGGCTGAGGCTGATGCCGTGGGAGGAGAGGGAAACTGTACGCATCCGCAGGCATCAAACTTGAATGCCGCGATTTTTGTGTGCCCTGTTCCGCCATATTCCGTCGTGTACCAGAACGTACAGTCATCCGCCGGATCTACACCGATTCCGGAGTAGTCCCCCCATCGCTCGTTATTTGTTTTAGAGGTTGTCGCATCCTGGATCACATACTCGTAATAGGGCATTGTGCCGGTCGGATCGCTGGATAATCTCCCTGCGTAATAAATGGACGGATAATACGGTGCGGTAGACCCGGTTCGCGTGTACCCGACGGCGATGTTCCCTGACTGATCCATGGCGGCGGAACAGACGCTTCTGTGTCGGGCATCCCCGCCGATTACGCCATCCTGATGGAGGTCCCAGCCTGAACCGGTATTCCGAATCTCAAACCAGTGAACGGCCGCGTGATCCGTTCCGTCCACATCCTCAGCGAAACAACCCACCAGGGTTTCATGGTCGCCGAAGTTCCGGTATTGAAGGGGAAAATGGATCGGCTCCCGGATAGGGTCGATCTTCTGTGTTGTCCCTGGCTGGGGCATGCAGTCCCAGTTCCCGGAAGTTCCGCACAGGGTATGGTCATATTCTGCGATTTCGATATTGGGAAGATGGGTCAACGTGGAGTTGGCAGGTGTATCCCAGTCCATGGTGAGGGACCAGATGTCCATGATATCGCACGGTTCCGAGCAGGCATACCCGGAGTGGAGTTCATTGTCAACAGGACGCAGAAAGAGAGCGGGAGTATTATTGGGGGGTGGAGTGTTTCCCTCGTGATTTGCAGGGAGGAGAAGCTCAAAGGAAAAGGCAGGAAGATCAGGAATTGAAAACTTGACCGGCGATGTGGTCAGCCCCTGGAGCATGGCATCCCGATCCAGGGCGAAGACGTCGCGATATCCGGAAGCTCCCGCGTTGACTCCGATCAGATAGGATCCCTCATCATAGATTCCGTCACCGTCATCATCCTGCGGCCAGACCCCATACTTAGGGTAGTCCGGATAGCTTGTGTATCCCGCTGGGAATTCATAGGCATAGTAACTTCCCGTCGGGTCACCGGTCTGGGAGACGTAGACGCAGAAGTAGCTTCCCCGTCCAGCGAACTCGCTCACCACCCACCGGTCGGCGATCTGATCATAGAGAATAATGGGATCGCAAAACCCGTTAGAACAATTCGTCAATCCGGCCCCAAGGGTTTCCATCGTAAAAGTCGCCAGGGTCGTTCCCGATTTATTGAAGACACGAACGGTGGAATTAGCGGAATTGATCCCCTGGACAAAGTGATTCGGACCCACGTCCCCGGTGTCATCGGGGGGGGAGGAGCCGGATTCAAATCCTTCGAAATTCGCGATTGTGGTTGAAAAAGCTTTCATCTCTTTGGAATCGGGTTCCGGAGCATTTTCCTGCACCTTCAGGAGGGGATTGTCCCAGGGTTCCCCCTGGAGGCTTGGACCCGAGTAATCGTATTCGTCCCTCCGGTGCATTTCGAGGCCCAGAAGATTGGGGTCTTCGGTAAATGGCGGCAGATCTCGAACGGCCGGTGTAATCATCGGGGTCACCGGATTTCCGATGTAAGTTGGACCGGATGGTAAAAGTGGGGAGGATACGGCGAGACTTACAATACTTACGCTGAGAAGACGAAAAACAAACTTTAACATTCAGGCCCCCTGAACGAACGTGACAAACCTATCGGATGCGGATCGTTTGCCCGGTCCAGTAGAGCAGCCTCGGTTTAATCCCTCCCTTCGCCCTCCGCTGTTATTATATTACAAAACAGAGGATATTCAAGGCTTTGCTTGAATATCCTCTGTCCGGGTTGTCAACCTGTGTCTACAGGTTACACCGGTCATCGCTGGAGCGTTCGGTGGGGATGGAGTCATACCCGAGGGTTCCCTCGGTCCCCGACCCGTTGTCCGCGGAGATCAGGATGAAGAGATCCGAGGTGTCCGCCGTCGGGTGAAATCCCGATTCAAGATCCATCCCCGTCCGGGTCATCATCCCGTTTCCGTCCGGCCCCGTTACCGGTTCGTCACAGTACGCCACACCCACCTGGTAATCCAGCACCAGGAAGGGATGGGTTCCCGCCGCCGTGGAGACGTAGACGTTGTACGACGAGGCATTTACGTTTTCAAAGTTCAGATCCACCAGGGCCGGATCGCCGCTGTTCTTCGTCACGGTGAAGGGATGGGCCGAGTCGTCGGAGACTTCTTCCACGGTGCAGGGGACGATCGTGACCGTGTGGTCCGCGGACGTACCCGTGCAGCCTGAGGTGTTTTCATAGGTCACCGTGTACGTTCCGCTCGAGGAGACCACCAGCGTGTCGGAGGTCCCGATCGGGGTCGGAATCGTCGACTCGTACCATGCGTAGTTGCTCATTCCCGTCTCCGTCGTCAGGGTTACCGTCATGTCCGGACAGGTGTTGGTGATGGGACCGCTGATCGTCGGGTTGGCCGGATCGTAGACGTCTGTGGCGCTCACCCCGGCTGTAACCGCACTCTGGCCGCATCCGTTGGTGTACCGGACGGTGTAAGTGTAGGATGTTCCGTTCGTTCCCAGGGTGTCGGTGTAGGCCGTGGTTCCGTAGGGGAGGCCCGTCGCGATCTCTGTCCCGTTGCGCAGGATGTCGTAGGTCCGGGTTCCGCCGGCATCGCCCCAGTCGCCCGCGTCGGCGAACCAGGTGATCTCCACCCCGTCATCGGCACAAGGGCCGTTCAGGTCTGTAGCCGCGTTGTTGGTGAGGCTCGAGGGAGCGGAGCAGGGAATACAGGAGGCCGTCCACGTCGTGCAGCCCGGTCCGCCGCCCGACGAGGCGGCCACCGTCATCGTGATACTGGCCACGCTGCAGGTGTTGTTCTTGTTGTTGACGTCACAGTCGACGAGCTCCGTTACCCGGAAAGTGTAGGTTCCTTCCTGCTCCGCGTTGTAAAACGCGGTCACGTCGTAGGGACTGGCATTGGCCGCTCCGAACGCCTTCAGGATCTGGACCGTTCCCAGGGGGGAAATCAGGGCCGTTTCCACGCAGGTCACCAGGTTGGTGTTGCCCGTCAGGGTGTAGCTCACCGAGGCTCCCGTCGTGGAATTCAGGGTGAAGGCCGGGGAGAAGTCCTGGGAGGAGACGTCGTTCTTCAGTGCGGTGACGCTGGGTGCCGTTGCGCTTTCGCCGCCCGAGGGGCTTCCCACCGTCTGGGAATCAAAGTTCATGTCGTTGAGGTAGGTATAAAGACCCCCGTCGGAGGACTTAGCTGTAAGGTCAAAGCCGATCGACTGACCGCAGGCGTACGTGTCGTACCATTCCGCCGAGTCGACGACAAATTCGAAGACATATTCTGACGACGTTCCGCCGGGGCCTACGTTTCCGAAGTCTCCGGGGTTATTGCAGACCGTGATCCCGTCTCCATCGAGGCTGCCCAGGACCGCCCTCGCGCCCGCCAGGCCGTCCGCTTCCCGTACCGTCACGGAAATCGACCACTTCTCTCCCGCCTCCATGATCTCGTCCCCGTCTTCCTCCAGGGCCACCGGGGCCAGGTTGGAATTGTAAACAATCCGAGGCACGCAGGCCTGCCAGGATCCCGTCACGTCCGAGGGATCGGTTACATACCCCGGACAGCCTGCCGAATCGGTGACCCTGCAGTTATACACATGGCTCTGGGCCGTGGCGTAGTTCTGGGTCAGGGTCGGACTGGTTGCGCCGCTGATGGTTGAGCCGTCCCGCGTCCACTGGTAGGTGTAGCTTCCGCTTCCGCCGCTCACCCCGCAGGTAAAGACGATGTCGGCGCCCGTGCAGACCAGCGTCGTGCCGTTGGGCTGCACGTCCACCGTTTGGGTCGGTCCTGTCCAGGTCCCCGTCGAAGGGGTCCCGTCCTGGGCCGCGCACCCCGTCCCGTTGTCCGTCACGAGGCAGGTGTAGGTGTGGCTCTGGGCCGTGGCATAGGTCATGTTCAGCGTGGCGCTGTTATTCCCCACCGGGGTGCCTCCATCTTCGAGCCACTGGTAGGTGTAGTTCCCGCTGCCTCCCGTTACGGAGGCCGTAAAGGGAATGGCCGTGTTCGTGCAGACCGAGGAAGAGGTCGGGGTCACACTCACCGTGTGGGCCGACGTCCATGTTCCCGTGGAGGACGAGGCATCGGTGTAGGTCCCCGTGCAGCCCGACGTGTCCGTCACCTTGCAGTTATAGGTGTGGCTCTGGGCTGTGGCGTAGTTCTGGGTCAGGGTGGCCGTGGTCGCTCCGGTGATATTGGATCCGTCCCGCGTCCACTGGTAGGTGTAGCTCCCGCTTCCTCCACTCACCCCGCAGGTAAAGACGATGTCGTTGCCCACGCAGATCGTGGAGGTTCCGTCCGGGGTCACGTTGACTGTCGGGGCGCTCATCGAATGGGTTCCCGCCACGCAGGCCGATACGGCGGAGTTCCCGCAGTCGGCGGATACCGCCGTCACCCGGTAGGCCCGGGCGGTGCCGCTGGATACGGGGTCGAGATGGGATGTCCCTGTGACGCCGGACACGAGAGGGTTCCACTTGTTGGTCCCGCAGGGCCCGACCCGGTACTCGATCGTGAATGAATCGGCGTTCGGATCCGCTCCCCACGATATCTGAAGCCCGTCACACGTGTCCGTCACGCTGATCACGGGCTGGGTGGGGGTGCTGAGTACCGTTGCCGTGACGCAGTTGGAATCTCCGGAAATGCACGATGTGTCACCCGAATAGGCCCGGACGATATAGGAGTAGGTATTGCCTGCCGTCAGCGGAGAGTTTGTAAAGGTCGTCAGTGTGGCGGTACCGACCTGGGTATATGTTCCGCCACAGGTACCGTCCTTCCGGTAGACAACATATCCGTCTGCACCGGAGGAGGCTGTCCAGCTCAAAGAGACAGAATTGCAGAGTCCGGTCACATTCAAGCCGGTCGGTGCGTTTGGTGGGTTGCAGGTTCCGCAGCTCGTGTAATTCATGCCGTTAAGATAGGTTGCGCCTGTATTTCCCGGATCCAGGTAATTGGAGAGGCCGGCGGCATAAGAAACGCTCAGCCGGCCATAGTAATCATCGACATTATTTGAGCAGGAGGCATACCCTCCATGGAGCTGGCCGACAATCCGTTTGGTACTGTTCTCCCACTGGGCGGAACCGGAGGATCCTCCTTCCGTTGTTCCGGAATCCCATCGTGCAACGCGCCAGTGGGTTCCATCGCCAGGAGAAGAGGTTCCCAGGTAGGAAGTGATCGTCAAGGCATTGTTCTCGTGGCTGATTTTTTTATAGTCTCCGTAAGGGTGGTGAATACACGTCGACTGGGATGGAGCGTTTCCCGCCGCGGTCCAGCCTGCCAGATAGGGCACGTACGCATCAGGCGGGAATGAGTTGAGTTCGAGCAGTGTGCAATCCGAAGGCTGGGTGGTAAAGATGAGGCTGGAACCGCTGACCGTATGGTTGGTCGGTCCCGTTCCGCTCCCGCAGAGTGGACGTTCAAAGTTCCAGTAGGTAACGACGCTCGACGCATCATTCGCACGATCAACACAGTGGTTGGCCGTCAGAAAGTAAGGTGTGCAATCCTGGCTGGTATTGTTGATCAGGGTTCCGGTGCACATATAAGCACCAAAAGTATAGTGCGCGACGGAGTTGATTTCATTGTCCCAGCCGTTCTCACAGGCGACGTCCACCTCGCAATACTGGCTTCCGCCGGGATTGGGATTCAGCTCTGGAGGAAGAACAAGCTTGAGTACCGTGTCACGATAGCCATGAATGGCACTCATGATTCCTACGGATGCCTTTTCCCTGACCGATGAGGGAAGATAAAGTTCAACGATGGCCGTGTCATAGGGTACGGCGGGGGTCCAGAATTCGCCGCTTGAGCTTTCATTTTGATGGGTGTAGGGCCCCCAGATGAGGCTGAAATCGGGAGGATAGAGAAAGAGCTGTGCACCGGGAGGAAGGTTGAATGGATTCAGCTGAAAGCTGAGGGAAAAAGCACCGGGTGAAATAATCATAATTCGATAGAGAGCGTCCCCATTGGAAAGCTCTTCGAAAAGACCGTCCCTGGATAAAAGGATATCGACAGGAATGGACGCTCCGTACCGGAATGGTATGTCTTTTCCTAAATTTTCTTCATCTTCCTGGAGATAGGCAGAAACATCAATACCGGGAAGGACTTTTACAGGTAGCCGGTCCTGGGGCTCCACCTGGGAAACAGCACTGACCGGAGTCGGAACCTGGGCATAAATCAACCCTGAAATGATCGAAAAAGTGATGAATAACAGGAAAAACTGTAATGGGAATTTTGAGTGGATTCCCCGGGTGTCTGTTTGCTTTTGATTCACGGTGCCTCCTGCGTTTTATGTTTTTAATTCCTCCCGCTCTCCGGGTTGATACAAATTACCTGTAGATTACACAAATCCATAAGATTGTTTGCAAAACATGTGCCTTACTAGTCGCTATGTTATGTTGCATTTATAATATCTTTATTATGAGATGGTTATGATATTTCGTTTCGAAGGTGTCTGTGAGATCGATAATTCCCGGTGTTACAAAAGGTGTCGAAAAGTCGGGGCGATTCATACAGATTCCTTGTAACCGGGAGGGAATCGAGTATCGATTTTGTAATAAAGAATGGCTTCATGGTAGGCTAGATCCATGTATGAACTCTCCTTTCTCGGCGCCTGCGGTACCGTTACCGGATCCAAATACCATTTCAAGGTTCGTAAAACGGAATGGTTGATCGATTGCGGAGTCTTTCAGGGAACACAGGAAATCAAACAGATGAACTGGCAGGAGCTTCCCTTTGATCCGGAAAAACTCGACGCGATCATTCTCACCCATGCCCACATCGACCATTCCGGTTTCGTTCCGCGGATGGTCAAAATGGGATATTCCGGACCCGTGTACTGTACCCGCGGTACGGCGGCTCTTCTTCAGATTCTCTGGCCCGACGCCGGATCGCTGCAGGAAGAAGAAGCTCACTACGCAAACAAGCGGCAATACACGCCTCATAAACCCGCCCTTCCGCTCTTTACGGAAAAGGACGCCAAGCGCGCTCTCAGTCTTCTTCGGCCAACCCATTACGGACATAAAATCGAATTAAATCCCGGGATTGATTTCATTTTTGAAAGGGTCGGCCATATCCTCGGAGCATCCTTTATCCAACTCAGGATAAAACGTTCGCGGGATGAACACCATCACTGGATCTTCTCCGGTGATGTCGGACGGCCGACCCATCCGATCCTCAAGCCTCCCGTAACCTTCCCGGGGGCCGATTATCTGGTCGTGGAGTCTACGTATGGTAAGAGACTACATGGTATGGAGGACCCTGCGGAAATCCTGGGAGACGTCGTCAATGAGACGATTCGGCGGGGCGGAGTTGTTCTGATCCCCGCATTTGCAGTAGGGAGAAGCCAGGAAATTCTCTATTACCTCCGCAGCCTGAAACTGGATGGACGCATTCCTGAAGATCTTCCCATCTATATTGATTCTCCCATGTCGGTGGAGGCGCTACAGCTGACCCGGCAGTTTCACCGGGAACATAATATTGAACTTAGGATGTTGGAAGGAGAAGGGGTGGAGTTTCTATCGGGACCCCACATCCATCCAATCCAGCGCGTATCGGATTCCAAATCGCTGAACCATATCAAAGGTCGGGCCGTGATCCTCTCGGCCAGCGGAATGTGTAACGGAGGCCGGATCGAACACCACCTCAAGCACAAACTCCCCGATCCCCGTAATACGATCCTCTTTGTGGGTTATCAGGCCCATGGAACCAAGGGGAGAAGGATCCTGGAAGGGGAGGAGGCGATCACGATTCACGGAGACGAAATTCCGGTGAAAGCACAGGTTCGCGTCATTAACAGTATCTCGGCCCATGCGGATGCGGACGAACTTCTTCACTGGCTGAACCACGACCATTTTCGCGAGCCCGATGTCTTTGTTGTCCACGGGGAAGATGAGCAGAGGGAAGGATTTTCCGATCTCCTGAAATCGCGATTCGGGTGGCGGGCCACCATCCCAACCCTGGGGCAGCGGTTCCGTTTCCCATGACTCGAGTCAGGGATGCCTTCCTCTTTTTCCGGCTCCTCTACCAGGGGATCTCTCGGAACCGGATCATGGACAAGGCCGCCGCTCTTTCCTATTACACCCTGATTTCCTTTGTCCCGCTTTCTACCGCGTTTGTCTCCATCTATGTGGTCTTTTTTCCCTACAGCGTCCAGCAGCTGCAGCTTCTGATGGCCGAATTCCTACCCTACGAAAACGAAACCTGGGTCACGGTCATCGATGATTTTATCCGTCAGACCCAGAGCCTCGGCGGATTTTCCCTGATTGTTTTCTTTCTCATCGCCCTTCGAGTCCTCATGATCATTGAGGCCCATATCAATCGTATCTGGGGTGTGGACCGGGTGCGGAGCCTGGGAAGCCGCATCTCTTCCTTCACCCTCCTCCTTTTCTGGGGACCCATTCTTCTCGGGCTTGCCGGAAGTCTCTTTCTTCTGCTTAACAAACAACCATCGACCCCGGCCGTCGTTCTCTTTCTGGGCCCCAAGGCGATGACCCTGCTGACCTTTACGATGCTCTTCTGGACAGTTCCCTATACAAAGGTTCGCCTGGACAGTGCGCTCTTTGGCAGTATCGCGACAACACTTCTGATCGTGGTGGGCAAGGCTGGATTCCTTGCCTATTTGCGGGCGTTTAAGGTTTTTTCCGGCATTCTGGGATCTCTGGGTTTGGTCCTCCTCTTTTTTATAACGATCAATCTCATGTGGGCCTTCGTTCTTTCCGGGACCCTGGTCGCCTTTACCCATCAGAATTACCAGGCCCTGAAGGCGGAGTACAGACGTCACGAAATCCCCCAGGATCGTTTCCTTGTGTTCTGGGCCCTTGCCCTTCTGATCCATGTGGCCAGAACCTTTTCAGGAAGGAATGAGCCTCCAACGGTGGCCAATCTTGCGGAAGATTTTCAGGTTCCCCTGGATCGGCTGCAACATGTCACCGATGCCCTCTCCGAGTCGGGTCTGATTGCGGAAGGAGATAAGGAGGGCCATCTCCTCTTTACCCGATCCCCGGAGACCATCACTGTTGGGGATGTTTTTCGATCTTTTCATGCAGACTCTCTTTCTGTTCCCGATGGAGATGAAATTCCCATGCGCGATGTTCTTACCCCTTACCTGACCCGTTTTGATCAAGTACTCTCCGGTGATCCCTGGTCCGCAACGATCCAGGATATTGCCCGGCTGGAGGATTCCCATGGTTCCCAATGATGAGAAATTGAAATTTCAGGTCACAGGGATGGGCTGTGATCACTGCGCAGCCAAAATTCAGAAATCTCTCCATGTATTGAAGGGAGTTGCGCGGGTGGATGTCAATCCTGTGTCAGGCATTGTGCAGGTCGAGGGTGGGGATCTGGATAGGACTGTGATCGTAAGTACAATCGAAAGAGAGGGATACTGTGTTCAGGCGTGATCTGGGAGAATGGATCCGAAAGCATCTGGTCGAGGTGACGGAATCACGATGGGGGGTACGCGATCTTCCGGGACCCGAACTCCCTCCGCAGGTTTCCATGGGGGATCTGGCTTACTCCGCCGCCATGAGCCTGGCCCGATTCGCCCGTAAAGCGCCCCGGGCCATCGCAGAAGATCTCGTGCAACATGTTCCAGCCCATCCCATGGTGAGGAACATTGAAGTGGCCGGAGCAGGCTATCTGAATGTCTTTCTGAACCGAACGGCGTATCTGAAATTCCTTCTCACTGCACCTTATTCTTCTCCCCTACGGGATGAAAAGGTTGTGGTTGAGCACACAAATATCAACCCGAACAAGGCTGCCCACATCGGCCACCTGCGAAATGCGATTCTGGGTGACACCCTCTTCAGGATTTTGTCTTATTCAGGATGCCGGGTAGAGGTTCAAAATTATATCGATGATACGGGTGTCCAGGTCGCGGATGTCGTAGCTGGATTGCTGCACCTGGAAGATCGTACCTGGGATGAAATAGAGCGCACAGAAAAGAAGATCGATTTTTATACCTGGGATCTCTACGCACGGGTCAGCCGTCACTATGATGATTATCCGGAAGACAAATCGTGGAGGGGAGAAGTGTTACGGCATGTCGAGGAAGGTGAGAATGAGGTTGCCCGTCTCGCTGCAAAGGTGGCTGCCACGATGGTTTCCTGCCACCTTGCCACGATGAATCGTCTCGGAATTCGCTACCACCTTCTTCCAAGGGAGAGTGACATTATCCGGCTGGGATTCTGGTCGGATGCCTTTGAGCGTCTTCGCGCTTCGACAAGCGTCTACTTTGCCGAAGAAGGGGAGCATTCCGGCTGCTGGGTGATGGATCTTTCCGCAGCAAATGAGCCGGATAAGATCCTCGTCCGAAGCAATGGAACGGTGACCTATGTTGCAAAGGATATCGCGTACCAGATGTGGAAGTTTGGTCTTCTGGGCAAAGATTTCCAATATTGTGAACATTCACGATACGCGGATGGATGGGTGGTCTGGCGGACTGCTTCGGAGGGAGATGGGAAATCTCCAGGATTCGGAGGAGCAGTGAGGGTTTTTAATGTGATTGACGCGAGGCAGAGCTACCTTCAAAAGGTTGTCAAGGAATCCCTTAGGGTTTGCGGTTTTGAAAAGGAGGCCGAGAACTCCGTTCACTTTGCCTATGAGATGGTCGCGCTTTCGGAAAAATGTGCCCGGGATATGGGATATGGAGAAGAAGGGATGACGGGAATTTCGGGACGAAAAGGCCTGGGTGTTAAAGCCGATGACCTTCTTGATGTTCTCGAATTGAAGTGCAAAGATGAAGTGAGGCGTCGCCACCCGGATCTTGATGAAGAGAATCTTGAAATACTGGCTCGACAAATTTCATCGGCTGCAGTGAAATTTTTTAATCTCAAGTTCGGCGTCAACAAGGTAATCGCCTTTGATTTTGACGAAGCTCTGAATTTTGAAGGAGACTCCGGACCCTATCTCCAGTACGGCGTGGTCCGTGCCAGGAGCATTCTTGGAAAGCTGGCTGAGACGGGAAGGCCCTGGAAACTGGATGATCTTAACCCGGATCTTGTTTCCTCAGCTCCCGTGGAAGATGAAGTCTGGGATCTGGTCCGGGCCTGCGGGGAGCTTCCGGAGGCGGTGGATGGTGCGTTACGGACACTGGATCTCTCCATCCTGGCCCGGTACGCCCTGGATCTTTCATCGAAATTTCACCGTTTTTATCACACGTCCCCTCTTTTGCAGGAGACGGATGAATCGCTCTACCAGATGAGGCTTGCCGTCGTCCATCTCTTCATTCGGGTGCAGACCGAAACCCTGGCGCTCATGGGAATCGATGTACCGGAACGTATGTAGCACGTTTCATGATCTTGTCAGATTCTGTATAATACTTTTTTATCAATCCAGGAGGGATGATCCATGAAAAAAAGTTTCCTGCTGTTGGCAATGATTCTCTTCGCATCGTTTATTCTTGTGGCGGATGAGGCGGAACTGAAACTGACCGGTGTCCACTGTCCTGTGGGAGCCGCCAAGGTGGAAAAGGCTCTGAAGGCGGTCAAAGGCGTTGCTGACGTTAAAATCAATATTGAAAACGCTGTCGCCAAGGTGATCTACGATGGAAAGATCGTCAAGCCCGAAGATATGGTGGCTGCGGTGAAGACGACAGGCTACTCCGCAGAAATGGCCGCCGGGGAAAAGGCCCATGCCTGTCCGACCATTGGGGTTCAGGCTGTGGATGAGTTTCACCTTGTCCTCCACGGAATGCATGAAGCGATGAACGAAGGCAACCTGGACGGGTTGAAAAAAGACATCGATGCGATGAAAGGTAAGAGAGATGCCCTCCTCAAACACTGTCAGAAGGCTGTGGAAGAGGCGCCCTGCCCGGAGTCCAGGGCTCAAGCGAAAATGATGGCCGATATGGCTGAAGGCGTTTCCAAAAGTGTGGATAACCTTGAAAAAGCACTTCAGTCAGGGACGAAGGAAGAGGTGACAAAGGCCTTCGATGCGGTTCACGAAAATTTTTATAAGATTCTTGACCAGATCGGCTCCTAGGTAAGTGAGGCCTCTTTCTGATCCTGAACTGTAGATCATTACGCTGCCAACAACCGTGCCCGCCTTTCCTTACAGGCGGGCATTGCTTTATCAGGACCGCATGCTCAGGGTTCTTTTTTCTTGTTCTTCTGGTTAGCTGTGGAGCCGACCTCTCTTCCATCCGAAACCTTGATCGGGGAAAAGGCCGCTGCATTGTTGTCTTTGGAGACAGCATCACGGCGGGGTACGGTGTCGAATCCGATCAATCCTTTCCCGTACTCCTGGAACCGTTGGTTGAAGTTCCGGTTGTCGCCAGGGGGCGAAACGGAGACACTACAATTCTTGCCCGTGATCGAATCGAACAAGCCATGGCGGACGACCCCTGGATTGTCCTGGTGGAACTTGGTGGAAACGATTTTCTGAAGGGTGTCGCAAAAGAGAGGACCGAGAAGGAACTGAAGGGCATTGTAACCGCGTTTCAGGATGGGGGGGCCATTGTGGTTCTTCTGGGGATGGATCTCGGGCTCTTCACCGATGAATATGGAGAGATCTATACCCGCGTGGCAGAGGATGCGGGTGCCTTTCTGATCCCCTCGATCAATAGGGGGATCCTGGATAAAGGCGCATATCGCCAGGAGGACCGGATCCATCCCAACGCGGCAGGCCACAGGAAGCTGGCGGAACGACTGGCGGATGAACTGAAACCGATTCTCTTGAGAGCCAATCGACCGCCTGGCCTTTAACAGGATGTAACGGCTTATGGGTCTTCGTGATACCATTTCTCCGTGACGGCTTCCCCGGTGATGGATAACCCGATTTCAACCGGTCATTTTTCCATCAAGAAAATACGGCATTTTTTCACTTTCCTTCTGGCCGCCATTCCCATAGCTGTTATTTTCGGGTACTTTTACTTTCATCTGGTTTTCGGGATCTTTCTGATCTTCCTGCTCTTCATGGTGCACCCGGAGACTCCGGTTCCCCTTCTGGCGCGACCCTGGGTTCTGCTTGGAGGCACAGGATTTGTCGCTGCACTTTTCTTCCCGTGTTTTTCCCTGGCTCTCCTGATCAGCCATTTCTACCCGCCGCTCCCTTACAACCGGTTCTGGCCCGTTTTACACAAACTATGGACTGAGTGGTTCATTCTGATTTCCGCGTCGGCTGCGGTCCTCTGGGCAATTGTAAGATCGATCCGGGAAGTGAGCTGGATCCTCCAGGAAATCAGGCAGGTGGATAATCTTCCCGGAAGCAAGGCGAGGTCCGTCACTCCTGGTCTGGCCGAAATGTCGGGTACAGCCAGGTCTCTGGACGCGGAAGGTTCGGGAATCCATCCCCTCCTTCGGCTCATAGAGGCGGACAGGCTGTCCCGGACGAGAGTCGCCGGGGTTCCCTTCTATCTGGAGGATGAGACGGGGAGAATTCTTGTTGATCCCGGGAAGGCTCAGCCGGGGTCCGCCTGGGCTTTTATCCTTGGATTTCGATGCCACGACATCATTCTCACACGCCATCGGATAGCAGGTTCCTGGTTTTCGCCTTCCATCCGGGAGTTACGTCCTGGAGATCCCGTTTACATCGTTGGATCGGTACAGCTTCGCGAGGATTCTCCCCAAGATGCCAGGGGTCCGGAAGCCCTTGTCATTCGTCCCCTGGTGGAGGAGCGCCAGGACTTCTTCTGGAAGATTTTTCACAGATACCTTTCGGATGAGCACCCCTTCAGTCATCGTTTTCAGCATGTTTTTTTTCTCTCCGACACGGTGGAGATTACCGCGAGAAAGCTTCTTATCCGCCATTTGGTTGCAAGCCTGATCATCGCTCTGGTGTGGATCGTGCCGGCGCTCTGGGTTCTGATTAACCACTGGATACGATACCCCGGTTTGTGAACTGAATAGATGGAAGGCCGTATACTACTGTCGAGGGATCAGGAGGACTTATGAAACGTTTATGGATTTCTGTCGTCACGATTCTATTCGCAATGGTTATGTGGGGTGGCGGGTTCCACATGAAGTTTCAGGAACATCGGGACGGGTACTACCACCATGGAACGATGGATCCCGCGGTCGATCGCGAATATGATCTATGGTTTTCTGATGGAAAGATCGCTCTTTCTTCTGAGAATTTCAGAATTCTTCTGGATGGAAAAGGCCACACGATTCGATTCCTGAATCTTGAGGGATCTTCCTATGTTGAATCGACGCTGCCCCTGAACCTGGCGGGTATGGCCGAGGAATCTCTGGCTCAGCGCCTCGCCATGTTTCCTGTCCACGGTGTCGTAAAGCCTACAGAAGAAAAAAAGATCATCCAGGGTGTTTCCTGCAGGGGATTTGATCAGGAATCCTGGATCGAATATCAGGGAGAACGGTACTACGAGACGGAGACACGAACGTGGGTGGCAGATCAACCTTTTCAGGACTGGGATCGCTATCTCCCGCTGGTAATCGATCTCCTTAAACTTGAAAATCCGGATGAAGAATTCCTGAAGGCTCAAATCGCTATGGGAGGGTTGGCTGTGGCCACGGAATCGGTCCGTTATGCGGATGCAAAGGCCATCCGGTCCTCTACGACCCTGCTCCTGGCGGAAGAAGCGGAAATTCCTGCCGAACTGTTTGCAATTCCAGAAGGATTTGAAAAAAAGGCGACCTTAACGCGGCAGGACCTGCCGTAGTATGAGAAAGAATCTGGCGTCAGGGAGGATACCATGAGTGAAGAAAGAAAATCGACCAATCGCCGAACCTTTATTCGGATGGGTGTTGCAGGTGTTGCAGGACTCTCTGCCGGAGCGTTGAAGGGACAGGAACCTGAAAAAAAGACGCCGTCCGGTAAAGAAGAGACGAATCCGCATCCGATCCCGCGGCGGAAGCTTGGAAGGACTGGAATTGAAGTACCCATTCTGAGCATGGGTGCCCAGGCGGAAGATCCGGCGGTCTATCGGGCTGCAGCAAAGGCCGGAATTACGCACTTTGACACGGCTGAAACCTATAATCGCGGGCAACATGAGGAGATGTTGGCCGAAGCCATGAAAGACTTCCCCCGGGAGCAGCTTCTCATCGGAACCAAGGTGTACATGCACGCAGATCAGAAAACGGGTCTCTATCCGAAAAATCTCTCCATCTCTTCCTTTTATGAGAAATTTGAAGGCAGTCTGAAGCGGCTCAAGATGGACTATGTCGACATCCTTTATATTCACAGCGTGACTTCCGCGGGAGGAGTCTCCTGCGCACCCCTCATGGAAGCCCTTGTGAAGCTGAAAAAAGAAGGGAAGACGCGTGCGATCGGATTGTCGACCCACACGAATGAAGCCCAGGTGATCGACGCCGCGAGGGAGGCAAAGGTATACGAGGTAATTCTCACGTCTTACAACTTTCTCCAGCCCCATTCAGCGGAGATGCAGCGCGCCATAGAACAGGGTGCGAAGGCTGGAATTGGATTTGTGGCAATGAAAACGCAGGCCGGTGTCTTCTATGACCGGGAGAGAAAAGAACCCATCCCGATGAAAGCGGCCTTGAAATGGGCTCTTTCCAATCCCCATATTGCGACGGCCATCGCCGGGTTCACGACCTTTGATCAGCTTGAGGAAGATCTCGCCGCTGTCCAGGATCTTTCGCTTTCTGCCGAGGAAAAGAAGGGCCTCCGTCTGGTCGAAGGAAAGGCCGGTCTCTATTGCTCTCAGTGCCGTCAATGTCTGGATCAGTGTCCTCACAGCCTGTCCATTCCTGACTACATGAGGGCCTACATGTATGCCTATGGCTACCGCAATCTCTCAAAAGCCTATCAAACCCTTTCCGAATTCAAGGGAAAAGCGGTTCCCTGCACAGAGTGCCCATCGTGCACGGTCACATGCGCGAAGCAATTCGATGTAAAAATGAAAGTTCTCGATGTGGCCAGGATTTCAAATATTCCGGAGGATATCCTTACCTGAACCTCCAGGTCAGGAAGGTCCTCCAAAGGGCCGGCGGTGCTGACGGCCTTCGATCGATACCAGGGAACAGTCGATTTCAGTTGTAGCATCAGCGGCCACAACAATATTTTCGATCGTTAAGGGTGCATACCCTTCCGCCCTGCATGTCATGGAGTAGATGCCCGGTTGAAGGATTCGATGGAAGTCTCCCAGCCGTGGATCGGTCGGGACAGCCTTATAGGCATGGGGGACTGCGGTGTAGGTCGATTCTGTCGCCGTCACCTCCACCCGGCCATCCAGGGCCTGTCCCGTGGCGTTATCGGTCATCCGACCGGATACACCCTGGAAGCTTTTCAAGATGTAATTGATGGTGGCCTGGCGGTGCTGTTCGGTATAGAAGGGGATTTGGTTTGAGTTGGGCCACTTGGTGGTAGTGACTTCGACCGTCGTGTCCAGGTCTCCCCATTCGGAATAGGACCAGTCGTTGGTGTCCCCCCGTGTGATGTACCATTCCGCACCGTTGGTGAACCAGAATCCATAGGTTGTAACATCCCGTTCATACGCTTCTGCAAGTCCGTGCTCCGAAGGGTCTGCTCTGCCCCATGGACCGCCGGACCGGGAAGAAAAGAAGATGGGTTCATCCGTTGTGGCCGCGGGCGTGTAATTGTAGACCGAGTTGAACAGGGTCGCCCCGGAATGGAATGAAATGGAGGTTGTAAACCGATGTCCAAGCACCTCCGTGAGATCCCTGATTGCCCGGGTCTCGGACTCTGTGAAGGGCTGGTTGTAGGGCTCGTCATTCCCGTTTGGTCCCCGAAAATTACGGTTGAGGTCAATCCCCCGGCTGTTGAAACGGCTCTGCGCGGCCAGACCCCAGGGGTTGACAAGGGGCACGAACCAGACTTCGGCGCCCTGGACAATCTGTGTGGCCTCCGCATCGGTTCCGTAGTTCTCCACGATCCAGTCCAGGACAGAACATGCAACCATCATCGAAGAAGTTTCATCGCCATGAATCGCCGCGATAATTCGGACCTCCGGTTCCACCTCATCCTGGTCCGGGTTGTCCGATACTTTTATGGCAAGAATGTCATACGCTCCATCCTGGGAATCACCAATGTCGTAGAGGCGGGTTATATCCGGATGCTGGACATGGAGATCAAGAAGGTGCTCCATGAGAGATCCTGTCGGAGGCGATTCTGTGTCGAATCGGGAAGGTGTGTAATAACAGGGCCATGGTGTTGTGGAGCAATACCCGGGAATCGCACGCTGCGCCCGTTCTTCGGTCATGATTTCCGTCAGGATTGTGTACGGAAGACCGGAATGCGTGAGTTTTTCCATCTCTTCAGGGCGAACGTAAACCCGAAATCGTGATCCCTCCCTTTTATCAATATTTAACTTCAGCCCGTACAGAGAGTCGATCTGCTGCTCTGTGTCAGTTCTGATCTCCACAAGCACGCGTTCCTGGAAAGTGTCGGAAAGGGCCCCGCGTGGCGTGCTGAGAAGTGCGATGGCAAGAACGAGTAGGAATTTGTTGTGAATCGGCATGGGATATCTATTGTACGATACTCGGTCCGGAAGGAGAACTACGTTTACATTCGCCACCCCATTCAGTACAATAACCGGACATCCCCTTGAGGGAAAGACTTCACCGAGGAGGGCTGAACCCCATGTTTCGATATCTTTCCATGCTGATGCTTATCGTTTCAATTCCTGCACTGATCTTTGGGTGTACAAATTTTTTAATCACACAGGGAGCTTCCGTGGATGGGTCGGTCATGATCTCCTATTCCGCAGATTCCCATGAATTCTATGGTGATCTTCTGATTCTTCCCGCGGGTGTGCATGGAGAGGGAACCATGGTTGATATTATCGAATGGGATTCCGGAAAATATCTGGGGCAGATTCCCCAGGCGCCCCGGACCTACAGCGTGGTCGGTCACATCAATGAGCACCAGGTCGCCATCGCGGAAACAACCTTTACCGGGCGGAGCGAACTCGAAGGACCCAGCGGGATCCTGGATTACGGAAGTTTAATGTTCCTTGCCCTGCAACGGGCAAAGACAGCCCGTGAAGCCATCGGTGTCATCACGAGCCTTGTGGATGAGTATGGTTACGCTTCCACGGGAGAATCTCTTTCCATTGCCGATAAAAATGAGGCATGGATCATGGAGATCATTGGGAAGGGCAAGGGAGAGAAGGGAGCTGTCTGGGTTGCTCGCAGAATCCCGGACGGGTTCATTTCGGCCCATGCCAACCAGTCCCGGATTCATCAGTTTCCTATGAATGATCCTGAAAACTGCGTCTACGCTCCGGATGTAATCGAATTTGCAAGGAAGAAGGGATATTTTGAAGGGAAGGATAAAGATTTTTCCTTCGCAGATGCTTACGCTCCGGCCGATTACGGCGCGCTCCGTTTTTGTGAGGCCAGAGTCTGGGCCATGTTCAACCGGGCTCGGCCCTCCGAGAAAATTTCATCGGATTATGTTCTGGCTGAAGAAGGTGCGACTCCGATGCCCCTGTGGATCAAACCCGATAAGAAACTTTCCGTTCATGATGTCATGGAGTTCATGAGAGACCATTTCGAAGGAACGGTTCTTGATATGACCAAAGATGTGGGTGCGGGTCCCTACAAGCTTCCCTACCGCTGGCGCCCGCTAACCTGGAAGGTCGATGATGTTGAATACTGCAACGAGAGAGCGACCTCCACACAGCAGACCGGGTTTTCCTTTGTGGCCCAGATGCGTTCCACCCTTCCCGATCCCATAGGTGGGATTATCTGGTTCGGGGTGGACGATACGTACAGTACAGTCTACGTGCCGATGTACTGCGGGATCACTCGGGCTCCCCACAGCTTCGCCCGTGGAACGGGTTCATTCCATGAGTTTTCCTGGGATGCGGCCTTCTGGGTGTTTAACTTTGTCTCCAACTATGCGTATGGTCGATACAGCGAGATGATCCAGGACATTCAGAAGGTCCAGCGGGAGCTGGAAGGGTCGTTTCTTGCCGAAGTCCCGGAGATCGATCGGGCAGCTCTGAATCTTTACAAAGACGCTCCCCGTCGTGCCAGGGATTACCTTACGGAATACTCCGCACGCAGGGGGGACGAAGTGACAGCGAGGTGGAAAAAACTGGGAGAATTCCTGATTTACAAGTATCTCGATGGAAACCTGAAGGATGCCCAGGGACATGTTACCCACCCCGGCTACCCTGAAGACTGGTACAAAAGAGTCGTGCAGGATACGGGTGACCATTTCAAGATGAAGAAGCTACCCGGAGAAGAACCGACCCACTGAGCTGGTATCACGACCTTCCTGTTTTTCCATGATATGATGGAAGAGTCAGGAGGGCGCATGGAGCATCTGTCAGCTGAGGAAAAGAAGATCCTTCATGTATTCGGGTCCCATTCTCCCGTCTCTGGATATGGAATCACCTATGAGGCGTTCCTGGTGGAGATCGACAGCCTTTCTCCCCAGAGCATAAATGGAGCGATTCACAACCTGGTGAAAAGAAATTTCATTTATGAACAGGAGGAATCGGGGCGCAGGCTCTTTCATCTGGCCCCGAAAGGACAATCCTATCTCGACTTGCGACCGGAGTCGGAATCTTCGTAGAACGGGTCAGCGATCCCGGTATTTTTCTCGAATCGTATTCAGGACTTCGAGAGCTTCTTCCCGCGTGGCAATATCCCCTTCCACCTGCCGCCGAACGATACTGTCCAGAATTTTTCCGATATCAGGGCCGGGAACCATTCCAAGAACATTCATCACATCCTCACCTGAGACCAGCTTTTTCGGCTCAATGATCTCGTCATGGTGCCGGTTGAAAAGCTCCAGGATCTCCTTGGAACAATGAAGCGCCGTCTCGTCTTGCCCCCGACTGAAACGATCGGCAAGGTAATGGAGAATCAGGATCGGTAAATCCGATCCCATTCTGTGAATGAGCCTCCGCACACCTCTTTCCGGACATCCCGCGAGAAGAAGCTGAGTGGGGCGAAGATGGTTCCGGATAATTCGGCCCACACGCTCCGTGCGTGCGCGGGACCACCGTAATCTACGGGAAAGACTCTCCATGATGGCCACGGAAACTTTTTCATGATTGTAAAAATGAACTTCATCCTCGTCATCCACTGTCCGGCATGCGGGCTTTCCAATATCGTGCAGAAGGAGAGAACTCATCAGGACCACCCTGTCTTCTCCGGTCGGGACAGTCGGGAAAAGTGGCTTTACTCGTTCCGTAACATCTTCCACCATATTGAGACAGGCCAATGTGTGGGTAAATACATCATCCGGATGGTAGGTGTTCTGAATAACCCCTTTGAGGGAGGAGAGCTCGGGAAGAACTTCCGCTAGAAGTCCGGTTTCGTCCAGAAGAAGAAAGCCTTCATAAGGAAAGGAACTTTCTAAAATAGCATCCAGTTCCATTGTGACTCTCTCTCCCGGCATTCGGGATAAGAAGTGACGGTTTTCCGTCAGAGCACCGAAGGTCGCCCGATCCAGGGCAAAACCGGGCAGGGTAACTTTGAATCGAATGGCTCTCAACAGGCGGACAGGATCTTCTTCGAAGGTTGTCAGAGAAAGCGTTCGAATCAGTTTCCGTTTCAGGTCGTCCTGGCCATTGGTCGGATCGATCCATTCATCATTCAAAATGTCGTAGTAAACAGCATTGATTGAAAAGTCACGTCGCCAGGCATCTTCCTCCACGGTCATCCGCTTCAACTCCCAGACATCCATCGTAGTGCCGGAAAGGGGAAGCCGGTAGGTCATGAAGGAAGCCTTTCCCATGGTCACGACTCTGGTTTTTAGTTTTTGCCCCAGCCGATGAATCCACTGAGAGATATCGCCGGATACGGCGATATCGATGTCTTTGATGTCTCGTCGAAGGAAGATGTCCCGGACCGTACCTCCCACGAGGTACATCTGCCGTTCCGTGCTTCGGGCCAGATCGGCGGCTTCCCTCAGACAGGGCAGAGAAAGGAGTTCATTCAGCTTCATGGCAGGGTAATTCCAGTGTGAAGGTTGTCCCATTCTCTGTATCGCTTGTTACGACGATCTCGCCCCCCAGGACTTCAACAATGGACTTTGCCAGAGCCAATCCCAGGCCGTGTCTTCCATCTCGTGAGGAAGTTTGAAGAAAGGGAATAAACAGTGTCTTCAGCCGTTCCTCACTCAGGGGAGGGCCCGGATTGTGTACGTGAATCTGGACCCTGTCTCCTTGATCCTCCACCGTCAGAGATACGTCAGACTTTTTGGGGCAGGCATGGATGGCGTTGATGATCAATGTGTCAAGAACCTGATTGACACGTGCCCTGTCGGAGTCGATCCAGATCTTGTCAGGACAATGAACCGCGAATCCGATTTGATGCTTTTTGATCAGGGGGCGAACCATTCCGTCCAGTTCCGAGATGAGATCGTGCAGATCGAAGCGTTCTTTGCGTCCGGGAATCTGCCTGGACTGAAGGCCGGAAAGCTCCAGGAGATCATTGATCAGCCCTTCCATTCGAAGAATTGATTGCCAGGCTGGCTGAAGGAGTTCATCCGTTTGAGGCGGGAGTTTCGCGTGAAAGTCCGTCATCAGGGTCTCGAGGCAGGCTTTCAGCGTGGAAATCGGAGTTTTGATTTGATGGGCGGCGGCGGAAATGAAGGTATACCGGAATCCCCGCTCTTCCTCCAGCTGAGTGTTCACTCTCGAAAGTTCCTGGATCTGGCGGTTCAACTCCCTTCGGAGGTGTTCCTCTCTCTCTTTGGAAGCCATAAACGCCCGCAGATCACGGGCAATTCCCATCATGGCGACGATGCTTCCCTGTTCGTCAGAGATAGAGTGGACCTGAATTTCCACGGGGATCAGCCCCGATTTTCTTGTTTCAAAATGCCCGATTCGGGGGAGGAGTTCCTCCCCTTTGAGAAGTCGCTCAATCCGTTTTTCGGACAGAGCCCGTTCTTCATGGGGGATGATTCCCGAGAAACTTCGAGCAAGAAATTCCTGTTCCGTATATCCCGTCACGTCACAAAGTGCCTTATTGACTGCGAGAAATCGTCCGTCTGAATCGATGATGTAGACATAGTTTGGCGCGTCCCAGATCAGTTTCCGCAAGGTATTCTTGAACTGGTTCAAAAAGTAATTCAGGCTTTCATCCGGATTCTGGTAGGTCACGATGGAAATCACCCTGTCGGAGTGGAGCGGGTCGGCCATGACCGTAGCCAGCAAGCGAATTCGGGATCCTCGTTCATCCAGCATGGTGATGGTCTGCTGACTGATATTTCCCGGCTCTCCTCCAAGTCCTGCCAGAAGATCGAGCACTTTCATGTGGTCCTGCGGGTCCAGGAAATGTGTGACACGCTTCCCCATCACATCCTGAATCCGGTATCCCAGTTTTTCGGTAAAGTTTCCACCGACCTCAATAATCGTTCCCGATGTGGACAGGATGGCATACCCGTTGGAGGCCTTCCTGATCAGATTCATGACGGAAGCATAGAGTGTCGCGATCGTCTGGCGAGCCACGGGGGAGGCCACCTGGACGGGAAATACCTGGCTGAAGAGATTTGCCACCAGGGGCAGAATCGCCTCTTCCGCGCCTGTCATTTTTTCGTGACGGGATTTTGATTTCAGAGAAAGGGCTCCCCAGCAGGTCACATTGTTGTGGAGAGGCTGGACGTAGAGCGACACAAACCCGGTGGAAGCAAGCCGATCCCTGCTGTCTTTCAAAAAAACATCCTGGCTGACTCTGGGAACAAAGATGGGATTACGTTCTGTTCGCGCAGCCTGCAGCTCGGGGTATCTTGTCAGGTTCAGTTGAGCCTGCCAGTCCATGGGTGCATCGGATGAAAGCCATGCCTCAACGGAGCGGTCATCGGGAAGAAATCGGTATAAAGTCACTCGATCCCAGCCGAATCGCTTTCCCAGGATGACAAGACAGGCCTGGATCGATTTTCTGCGCTCCATGGCTGAGGTGAGTTGATCCAGGATCTCAAACAGGATTTTTAATTGCGGGCCTGTCAGGTTTCCCATGTTCCGGGAATCGGGACACACCTTTCCCCGGCGCCGACTGACACGCGAAACACCTTTACCGGAGGAAGGATTTTCAGCCTTCATGCAATCATGATAGATCCACATCGGTGAAAGGTCAAGAAAAGTCCGCGAGAAGAAGAAAACGGAGATATCTTGGGCAAGACCGCCGCCCTGTGATACCATGACCCGATGCGCAGATTTAATCGTACACTTTCTCTTGAGATCGATTTGGGTTCCATGCCCCCGTGGAATTTCGGCCGGTAGTGAAAATCGCATTAACAAAGGGGAGGATTCATGGCTCGAGGGCCAGAGCGCATTTCCTTCTCTGGGGTATTCTGGCTTTACTTTCTATCCTGATGATTTCAGCCTCATCTGTTCAAAAGAAGGAAAAGTTGGATGACAGCACCGATGTCTATCTCACCGCTTCCCAGGAAATTTTTCTCAAAGTGACTCCCCATCGAGGCGATGGTTATTATCATATTTCCCAGAGATATACGGGCAGCAAGGCGAATGCGGTTGCGATTAAGAAACTGAATGGAGACCGGAAACAGGTTCTTCGAGGATTTTCCCTTACCATTCCCTTTGATCTGCTCTCAGACGTGTGGAAAGCCAGCGCCCTCAAAGCTCTGTATCCGGGGGATCGGCGTGTCCAGCGGGGTTGGAGTCATGAGGTTTTGAATGAAAGCCTCTGGAGAATTGCGGAATGGTTTACGGGAGATGGCAAGAATTACAAATTGCTCCGTGAATTTAACGAACTCGCAACCCTGAACACAAAGCCGGGTCAGACAATCGTAATCCCCAATGCCCTTCTGATCCGGTCTCTCCGGGGTGTTGCCCTTCCGCAGGAAAGCCAGGATCTGGAATACAAAGACCAATATGCCCTTTACAAGTTGAAGAAGGGAGAGGCTCTTTATACTTCCGTTGTTGTGCGGTTTACCGGGAACGTGAGCGCCCAGGATGTCAACGAATTGGCGATGGAATACGCCAGGGAATCGGGCATCACCGACGTTACCAGGATTCCCGTTGGGTACCCAATCCGTATCCCCTATGATGACTTACTTCCTCAATACCTTCCCGAAGACCATCCAAGGAGACTGGAATGGGAAGAAAAGATTCTGGAAACCGCAGACATCGCCACTAAGATTCAGGCGGCGGATCTGACCGGGATTCACGTTATTCTGGATTCGGGGCACGGGGGCGTCGATACCGGAGCCATTGTCGGTGGAGTCTGGGAAAGCACCTATGCCTACGATATCCTATGCAGAATTAAAAATCTTCTTGAGTCCAACACTGCGGCAAAAGTGTATCCGACTATTCTGGATGAGAAACGCAAATACACGATTCCGGACAGTGACCGGCTTTCTCAGCACAAAGAGCAGGTTCTTCTTACAAAACCCCGATACAGGCTGGGTAATGTCAAGACGGGAGTCAATCTGCGGTGGTATCTGGCCAATGATATTTATCGGACCATTGTGAAAGAGGGTGGAGATCCGGAGAAAGTCGTCTTCCTTTCCATCCATGCGGATGCCCTTCACCCCACGATTCGGGGAGCGACGGCTTACATTCCGGGTGCGAATTACTATGATGGCTCCTGGGGCAAAGGTTCGGGTTCCTATGCCCAATATGACGAGGTGAAGCGGGCCAGCTCCGTTTCGCTCAGCCGGGACGAACGGCTGAAATACGAAGCACTCTCCAGGGCCTTTTCCCGGTATCTCGTTGAAAACTTTACCCGTTCAGATCTCGCCGTACATAAATACGGCCCCATCCGGGAAAGTATCGTGCGCCGGAGAAGACAGTGGGTTCCTGCGGTAATCCGGTATAACCTGGTTCCCACAAGAATTCTTTTTGAGATCTGCAACCTGAATAATGAAGATGATCGAAAGCTTCTGCTAACCAGTGATTTTAGACAGGCCGTGGCTGAGGCCATTGTGAAGTCCATTATGGACTACTACGGAGTCGTTCCGGATTCCGAAAAACTCCTTGCCCTGTCCGCTTCCTCGTGATACGATTCACAAGGACAATTTAAACCCTGGAGGTAGGTTATGAAGGTACTCATCTGTGATCCTGTCGATGACAAAGCGATCGCTCGCATGCGTGATGCGGGTCTGGACGTAACAGTAAAAACCGGAATGACCCCGGAAGAGCTACTGCCCGCCCTTTCCGGTTTTGAGGCTGTCGTGGTTCGAAGCGCCACAAAGATCAGGAAAGACGCCATCGATGCTGCGGACGCACTGAAGGTCGTAGTCCGGGGCGGGGTGGGAGTTGACAATATCGACGTGGCCTATGCCAGGGAAAAAGGCGTGGAAGTACGGAACACGCCTGCTGCTTCCTCGGATTCTGTCGCGGAGCTGGCCGTGGGGATGATGTTCGCCCTGGCCCGGCAGATCGGAGCTGCGGATCGATCCATGAGAGAGGAGAAATGGGAGAAGAAGAAATTCAAAGGGATCGAGCTTTCGGGAAAGACTCTTGGCGTGATCGGGATCGGCCGTATCGGGCTTGCTTCCGCCCGTCGTGCTCACGCCCTGGGTATGTCTGTCGTGGCATATGACGCCTTCATCAACCAGGTCAGTGAACCCTTTGTTTCGATGGTTTCTCTCGAAGAACTTCTGGAACGGTCTCACTTTATCACCCTGCATATTCCCTTTGATCCGACAACCGGTGCGGTTCTCGGTGCGGCCGAGTTTTCCAAAATGAAGGACGGTGTCTATATTATCAACTGTGCCCGCGGCGGAGTGGTTGATGAACCTGCACTTCTGGAAGCCCTGAACAGCGGAAAGGTTGCCGGTGCCGGAATCGATGTGTACGCCAAAGAACCAACGGAAAACTGGAATCTGGTCAAGCATCCTTCCGTAATCTGTACACCTCACATCGGCGCCTCAACCAGGGAGGGACAGGCCCGTGTGGGTGGAGAAGTGGCCGATATCCTGATCGAGTACGCCGGGAGAAGTTAAACTCGCCCGGACCAGGGTGTTCCTGTAAAAAGAGCCCATACCTCCGCATAGGTCAGGGGTGCCGATTGCATCCCTGGTGGTAGAATGTCGCGTATGGCCGAATTTTTCCACTTCAAGAGTCAGGCTGCTGTATGAGATGGGTCTTACCCCGGGGGTGGATAGAGTTCGATCAGCGGGTCGTCATCATTTTTATCTGGACGATTCTCGTCCACAGTCTCTTTCTCCTGGGTAACATCGATCTTCATGCTCCGTTCAGTGCCTTTCTCTACGGAGACAACCCGGTCTATCTGGCTCAGGCCCAGGGCCTTCTGGGGGGAATGCCCTTCGATGCAGGGTTGCCCTTTCATCCCCCTTTTACGGCATGGATCTGTCTGCCTGCCCTGATTCTCTTTCAGGGGGGAAAAGCCTTTATCGCATCCAAGTTCATCATGGTTCTGCTAAACGCCGGTACGATGGCCGGCCTATACAGGCTACTACACAAAATCCCCATGACATTTCTCATCTTTCTTCTCTTGCCTCTGAACTTTGGTGAACTAATTCTCTCCTCCGCCGTTTCCAGCGAAGTCCCTTACCGGTTTCTTCTCGTGATCCTCTTTCTCCTGGGAGGAAGGCTCCCCATCATCGGGGGAGTGCTTCATGGCCTCGCGCTCCAGTGCCGTGCAGAACATATTCTTCCCGTAGTTCTTCTCCTGCTCCTGGGATTCTCCAGGAAATCGTGGAGTCGCTTTACCCTGGTCAGCCTGATCGGGTTTCTTCTGCCTACGCTCCCCATGACGATGCTGAACGCAGGGAAAATACGCGCTTATAATCACGAACATGCCTCTACTATGGCAGAGCCGCTCCCGGAAATAGTTCCAGCTTCTCTCTATGGGCCGGTTAATTTTGCCCTTGCACAGTCGTCCAGGGATATTTATTTTTCAAGAGAGGTGCTTCCTCCCGATACGATGGGAGGAGAATCTCTGGATCCGCGACAGCCTGTTCATAACCGGTACATGATTCATGGGTACCGAGCAGGGTTGAATGCCATCTTCGAACACCCGGGACAAGCGTTTATCAAGGCACTTCGAAAGGGGATATACTCTTTACAGGCATTCAGTTATGGTTGGACATGGCGAGATCTACCCGGTAAAGGAGAGTGGCCCCGTCAGCCTGTGGATATGGTTCAGTCCAATCATCTTATCTTTACCCTCCTTTCCCTCCTTATGACCGCGGTTGGAGTACGATCCCTTCGTAAGGAAAGGTATCTTCTGGGCTGGATCTTTGCTCTGGTGGCCTATCGGCTTGTTGTGAATATGGCCTTTTTCCCCTACCTCCGCGGCATGATGATCGCGGCTCCCGCGGTCTATTACCTTCAGCTTCAGGGGTGGTCGTCTCTGTTTGGACGATGGAAAACGAAGATTCTTACGTTCATCCTGTTTTTACTCGCTTCATTCCACATCATGACTGCTCCGCTGAAACGTGAGTATGCTGTGCGGGGTGTTGTGGATGAAAAGGGTGCGATCATCCATGATGAATATCTGGAAGTAATATTTAGCGGGTACGTCAAGGATCAATGAAATCCGAGAGCAGGATCATCGGTCTGCGTCCGGATACTCGTTTATTCTGCATAGATCTTACAGTAAATCTTTTTTATGATACTGAAATTCATTATGGATAATATGAAATAATCCTTAAGAAAAGGGGTTTACTCCGCAGGATGAAGAGATTTATTATAGAAAACCAGAATGATTTTGACATTTATATCTTGAATCGTGTATATAAATTATAGTGATATTTGCTGATATAGTATTAAACGTCTCGGAGGGGTTGTTTTTCCATTAAAAAGCAGCTTTTTGCGAGGTGAACTGATCTGGCTGTACTGAAATTTTACCTGGAGGGTGCATCATGCAAAGAGATTCTTTTATGAGGCAATGGTTATTCATTGTCATGGTTCTGGTTTTTTCGCTTTCAGCTTACCCTTTTAGAACGAAGGAAATGAAGTCAGCACTGGACGCAATGACCTATATTGCACCAGAGTTGCGGGTCAGTGAAACCGGGGAAGATTATGAGGAAATAAGAGAAACTTTTGCAACGTCGAATGCTGTTCAACAATTTCTCAATGCTAACGGAGGAGAATGGCGTGCCTACATCGATTTGCGCCGCGGAGTTCCCTCACTCCTCGAAGGGAAAGGGATACCCTTTTTGCCCGGCCTCTCGAACAATCTCTCCTGGAATTCATTTGGGGCTGACTGTTCTTCGATCCAGTGCATTCCCAAGGAAAAAGTCGAAACCCTCGCGCGCAATTTTTTGGAGCAGTACCAGGGTCTCTTCCCGGTCAGACAGGATGAGCTGGTTTTAGATCCGGATGGTACCGTTCCAGTCTGGGAATCGATCTACCTGATCCGCTTTCAATGGGTTATGGACGGGATCCCTGTAGAACGCGCTTCCATCTATTTCATTATCAACAATGGAGGTTTGATTCAGATTTCCTCCAAGAGGATTGCACCTATCTATCTGAACACTACGCCCACGCTCACAAAACAGGATGCCTGGCTGATTCTGGATCGTTATCTGGGAAAAAACTCTGTTACAAATGACGATGTAATTCTCGATGCCGGGTCGCTTTCGATCATTCCAACAACAAAAAAGGGGATGGATACCTTCAAATATTCAGGAACGATCGGATCCATGGCCGACTATCGTCTGGTCTATAAAATTGCGTTTCGCAGGTCCGGACTGGATGGAACCTGGGAAGCTTCGATCGATGCTCACAGTGGAGAATTGCTCCGATTTGTTGACATCAATCGGTATGGAAGAATTCACGGAGGGGCCAAGACTTCGGACGGTGTCCCCATGGATGAAGACCGGCCCTTTCCTTTTGCCGATACGGGTCTGGCTTCCCCGAACCAATATTCGGATGCGCAGGGAAACTTTTCCGGTGACAACGCCACTTCTACCCTGACCGGGAAATATTGCACGATCGCCGATGCCTGCGGTTCGATCAGTAATACCACAACCACAGGTGACATGGATTTTATTACGGATCCTTCGGATGAATCGGTGACAGACTGTTCGGTACCCCCGGGCAACACTGGCGGTTTGGGAAATACTAAATCCGCTAGAACCCAGTTTTTCAATTTAACCGCAATTAATTTAAAAGCGCAGATCTACAATCCATCCAACACCTGGCTTACCAGCAGTTCCATTACAGCAGAAACTAATGACGGCACAGATTGCAATGCGTACTCAAGCGGCTCATTAGTTCATTTTTACAAACGAATCGCAGGTAGTTGCAATAATCTGGGAGAAATTCCCGGCGTATCGATGCATGAATGGTCACACAGCTATGATAATTATGACGGGTCGGGTGGCGACTCTCCGCCGCTTGAAACCTATGGAGACTTCGCGGCGATTGTACAGACCCACAACTCCTGCACAGGTGCAGGATTCCTGATCGGGGTCAACTGTCATGGGTATGGGGATGCCTGTACAGACTGCACCGGTGTCCGGGATTGTGACTGGGCTAAACATGCTTCCAACACACCGTGGACTGTTTCCAACAATGCCGACAATGGAGGCACGGTCTGGGATTCCTGCGGGACGGGGAGCTACCAGGGTCCGTGCGGTTGGGAGGACCATTGCGAATCCGGAATTTCGACACAGGCGTTGTGGGATTTCGTCTATCGGGACCTGCCGACGTACAGCGGCATGGATTTAACTTCAGCCTGGATGCTGGAAGACCGTCTATGGTTTACGGGGGTCATTACCCTCGATGATATGTACACCTGTACCGGTTCCTCCTCAAGTGGATGTACCGGGAACACGCTATACAACGTTATGCGTGCTCTGGATGATGACAATTCCAATCTTAACGATGGAACACCTCATGCGCAGGCGATCTATCAATCCCTTGCCCGGCATCAGATTGCCTGCGGAGCAGCAGGAGATGCTGCAAACCAGAACTACAGTACCTGCCCAAGTCTGACTACACCGACGCTCAGCACTGCAGGTGGGAATAATTCTGTCACGCTTACCTGGACATCGGGTGGATCCAATGCCACCCGGTATTTCGTATACCGAAATGAATCAGATTGTGACGTAGCCTTCAACAGGATTGCGGTCGTTAATGCACCAACATTAACCTATGTGGACGATGCATGTGTGAACGGCTATACGTACTATTACCGAATTCAGGCTGCCACGAGCAATGACGCCTGTGTTAGTTCAAGCAGTAACTGCGCCACTGGTATCCCTGTTGAATGTACAGGATCTCCGATCCTGGACTCTTCCCTTTACAACTGCAGCTCAACGGTCATTGTTTCCATTGGTGATTCCAGTGCACCTTCTTCCCCCTTCACTGTCGATGCCTGGTCTACTTCAGATCCCACGCACAGAGCTGTGACGGTTTCAGGCGCTGGTTCGCCCTACACGGGATCCTTTACCATAACCAGCGGAGCTGGGGGACCTGGTGTTGTACACGTTGAACATGGTAATACTCTCTACGTGGAATACACCGATCCGGATAACTGTGGAAGCGGAACGCTGGCCGTTCAAGCGACGGCACTGATTGATTGTTCCGGTCCGATGATTTCCAACGTGAATGCCATCAATATTTCAGGTACGACGGCAGATATCGTATGGGACACGAACGAAAATTCGGACAGTGAAGTCACCTATGAAAACGCGACGCCTCCTGTATCCGGCTATGCCAGCGACTTTGCTCTCACGACTTCTCACTCCGTCCATCTGACCGGACTCAGCGAATGTACGCAGTACTATTTTTACGTCGAATCGACGGACCCGGCCGCGAACACCGCCATGGACAACAACAGCGGCAGTTACTACACGTTTAAAACGGTGAAGAACACGCAGCCAACCTATACGAACACGACGCAGGTACCCATTCCAGACAGCAACACCACAGGCGCGAGCTCGGTGATTAGCGTTCCCGATGACAAGGTGATCAGCGATGTCAATGTGACCGTCAATATTACCCATACCTATGATGGAGATCTGGAGATCCATCTCATTGCCCCGGACAACACGGACATTATCCTTTCCAATAACAGAGGAGGTAGTGGGGACAATTTCACCGACACGGTCTTTGATGACGAGGCGTCGACAGCGATTGCTTCGGGTGCAGCGCCCTTCACGGGAAGCTTTATCCCGGACCAGGCTTTGAGCACGTTTGACACGATGAGCGGTCTGGGGGACTGGACGTTGAAGGTCATTGATTCCGCGGGTGGCGATACGGGGACGATCGACAGCTGGTCGATCGAGTTCACCTTCCCCGCGGGCGTCTGCCCCGACTCGAACGGCTGGATCCAGCTGGACGACGTGGTATACGGCTGCAACAGTCCGATGGAGATCACGGTGCAGGACGCCGATCTTCTGGGAACGGGGACCCTGGGTGTAGAGGTTTTTTCCGACACCGAATCAACGCCGGAGACGGTGAGCCTTACGGAGAACCCGGCGAGTTCCGGGATCTTTGTGGGGACATTTGACACGACCAACGCGGCGCCGGCCGGGGGAGATGGGGCGGTCAGCATCTCCCATGGGGACACGATCACGGCGCGGTACATCGACGCCGATGACGGGTTGGGTGGCACCAACGTGCCGAAGACGGACACGGCATCGGCGGAATGCCAGCCGCCGGTGATCTCCAACGTGCTGATCAGTAATATTACGGGGAACAGTGCGGAAGTGACATGGGATACAGACAAGAACGCGGACAGCACAGTCGTCTATGAAGACGGGATGCCGCCTTCGGCCAGCACGGAGTTCGACGGGACGCTGGTTATGTCGCATTCAATCGTTCTGACCGGATTGACGTCATGTACGACATACTATCTGTACGTCCAGTCGGCGGATGTCTACGGAAGCACGGCAACCGATACCAACAGTGGAAGCTATTACAGCTTTACGACGATTCAGAATTCCAATCCGACCTATGCCTCCGCCGATGTTCCCAAGGCCATCAGTGACTACGCGACGGTCACCTCCACGATTGACGTACCGGACACGAAGGCAATTGTGGATATCAATGTGTTGATCAATATCACCCACACTTTCGACGGTGACCTGGACATTTTCCTGATCGCCCCGGACGATACGCGGGTGGAGCTGACGACGGACAATGGGAGCGGTGGGGACAACTTCGTCGACACGATCTTCGACCAGGAAGCCGCGACGAGCATCACGGCGGGAGCGGCACCGTTTACGGGTTCCTTCCGGCCGGAAGGCGACCTGTCAACCCTGTATACCAAGATGGCCAACGGAACCTGGACGCTGGAAATTTACGACGATGGAAGCGGGGACACGGGCACGTTAACGGGATGGAGCCTGATCTTCACCTTCCCTGGAGCTGCGTGCGGTCCCCATATGACCTACAGCACGCACGCTCTGGTGGCGGATACCTGCACGGGAACAGGAGGAGCGGTGGACGGAGTCTGGGACGCGGGAGAGCGGGTACAGTTCAGCGTGACGGTGGAGAATGACGGGACCGTGGACCTGACGAACGTGACCGCGACGGTCACCGCGGTTACCGCGGGAATGTCGATGGTGGATGGGTCCGCCTCGTTTGGCGCGATCGCCCGCGGTGCAACGGGACTCTCCCAGGGAGATCATGTGATGGTCCAGCTGCCTCCGGGGCTCTCCTGTGGGCAGATGGTGGATTTTTCCATCGAGATCACATCGGACCTGGGAACCACATGGACGGACACGTTCAGCCAGGAGCTCGGGTCCTACTCCGGAGGGACGGTTCCGATCTGGATTGATGACTTTGAAACAGACAGAGGCTGGACCTTCTCGAGCGCAGCGGGAGAGTGGGAGCGCGGGGCGCCTCAGGGACTCGGCGGTTCGGCGAATGGAGGATCGGGGAATTCCGATCCCTCCGCGGCGGTATCCGGCACGCGGGTACTGGGCAATGACCTCAGCGGTCAGGGGAGTTATTCGGGCAACTACGAGGACTCGATTACCACGGCCTCAACGGCGACCTCTCCGGCCATTAACTGTTCGGGATACAGCAACGTCCAGCTTTCCTTCCAGCGATGGCTTGGGGTTGAATCCTCCACCTTTGATCATGCCCGGGTACAGGTGTCCAATGATGGGACGAACTGGACAGAGGTCTACGGAAACCCCTCCAGCAGTTTCAGTGACTCAAGCTGGGGGTTGTTCACGTACGACATATCCGCGGTTGCGGATGACCAGGCTGCCGTTTATGTCCGATTCTCCATCAGCTCGGACGGCTCGGTTCGCTATTGCGGGTGGAATATTGATGATGTGACATTACTCGGAGACATTCCTCCGGTCTGCAACATGAACATCTGCACACCGGGGTCATCGGGCCCGACGCCGATTCCGGACGGGAGCGGCGGATCGACAGCCGTGATCGTTACCAAGGCGAATACCACGGGATCCCAGCTGACGGTAACATGGGACGACATGTGCTCCCCGGCCGAAGCGGACCTGATCATGGGGCCGTTGAGTTCGATTGCTTCGTACACGGTATCAGGATGGCAGTGCACGTTGGACAACCCGCATACCTGGGACATCGGATCAACAACCAATGTCTGGTTTGTCCTGGTGGGGGAGGACGGAAGCGGGACGGAAAGCAGCTGGGGAACATCTGCCAGCGGCCAGCGAAATGGTACGACCATGAGCGGTGTCTGCGGTCACAGTGCCAGGGATAATAACGGGACCTGCCCATAAGAGGTTTTACAATGATCATAACGGGGGCGGTAATCCGCCCCCGATTGTTTTTCCAGGAGGGCTTTAATGCGGGGACGATTGAAATTCTATGGTTGCGTACTATCATTGGTTCTGGCTTCACAGCTGTTTGGACAGGCCTTAATTCGAATCGAGCGGAAAACCCAGGAAGATCGAATTTTTCTTCTCGACCACACGGTTCCAATTATTGCGGAGTTTAACGAATCCTTTCTTGTACTGGGTGAGCCGACGGAACTCGTCGATCGAATTCAGTCGATGGGATTTGAAGTCAAGATGTTGGATCCCGATGTGAAAGGGTACACCTACTACCAGGTTGGACTTCGAAACGGCTGGGTACCGCAGGACCTGGAACTCTGTGGAGAAGCAATCCACTACGAGGAAAACTGGGCCATTGTAAGGCAGAAGGGAAAATCCAATGAAAAATGTTTTGAGTCCCCGTACCTCATGGTCGCTCCGATCCGTCTTTCGATCCTGAAACCCGCACGGCCCGCGCCTGCTGTAAGACGCTCGCCACCACAACCACGCGACGTGAAACCTCTTGTTCAGCAAATGGTAGGAGAGGCGACGTCGACCCTGATCAGCAACCAGTGGGATTTTATTATCGGGGGCCTCAACCAACCACCCGATTATGGAACTTATACGACTCGGAACTCAAACACCGCTGGATGCCAGACGGCCGTGGAGAACGTCGCTGCACGCTTTCGGGAGTACGGCCTCGATTGGGAACTCTTTGACTACGGGAGCTACCCTCCTGATGCCATCGGAACCCTTCCGGGGGTGGTGACTCCTGACAATGTCTTCATTGTCATTGGACACATTGACGACATGCCCTCTTCGGGTGCAGCCCCCGGCGCCAACGATAATGCAAGCGGTACGGCCACGGTCACCGCCCTGGCCGAAGTCATGTCCCGGTACCGATTTGAAAACACAGTTAAATTTCTTGCCGTAACCGGGGAAGAACAGGGACTCCATGGCAGTACGGCCTATTCCGATCGGGCATCCACGGAGGGCGAAGCCATTCAGGCAGTCCTGAATGCCGATATGACAGGCTGGGATGGGGGCAGACCCGCGACCGAAAATGTCAATATCAACTACAACGCCTCTTCCCTGTGGCTTGCCCAGGCCATGCAGCAGGCGGTCCAGGATTATGCCACGGGAAGCCCTGTAAACCTGATCAGCTGTTCCTCCCTTACGGCAAGTGACCATGCCCCGTTCTGGGCCGATGGATATTCAGCGATTTGCGGCATCACGAACAACGAGGGGTATTGCGTTTCGGGTGAACCCAGTTACCAGACTTACTACCACACAAGCAATGACACCAGGGCGAACTGTGGAGACCCGAACTTCTTTTATGGTGCCGTGAGGGCTTACCTCGCCACGCTGGCCGACCTGGCTGTGCCTGTCTGCAGGATTCCCGATCCTCCTCTTTCTCCTACAGCAGTCAAAAACGGTGACAATCGAATAGATCTAACCTGGACTTCTTCAGAATCCGGAGCGACGTTCGAAGTGTTCCGTAGTCCTGGGGGTTGTTCATCCGACAATCCATGGACCAAAATTGGCGAGACAGCTTCTACATCATTTAATGATATGGATGCTTCGGGTGGAGTGACGTATGGGTACAAGATTCGGGTTACTGATTCAACAGGTTTTTGTACTTCTAATCTTGGAGAATGTTCTGAGGGTATCACTACAGGTTCCTGCTATGAACCGATGGTGTTCAAGGGGATTCAAAGCGTGACCAACTCGGGGAGTGATCCATGCGCTCTGGATCTTGCCTGGGATGATGCAGTCTTATTTTGCGGAGGTTCCGTCTCTTATACCCTTTATCGATCCACAGTACCGGAATTTACTCCCGATCCTTCATCTTTGCTGATTTCCGGTATTCCCTTTACCTCGTTCCGGGATATGGATGATCTGGCGCATAATACGACCTATTACTATATTGTCCACGCAGTGGAATCCGTTAGTGGGACGGAGGATAACAATGTAGTCGAAATATCCGGAAGTCCCTATGGACCCGGTGGAGGAATTCAAACCCTCTTTTCCGATGGTTTTGAAACCGATACGGGCTGGACGGTCGCCGGATCGGGAGAATGGCAGAGAGGCACACCGCAGGGACTGGGTGGGGAGCACGGGAATCCGGACCCTTCCGCCGCCTTTGCCGGATCCTATGTCTTCGGAAATGATCTCTCCGGAACGGGGACCTATCCAGGCGATTATGAAGCCAGCCTGAGTGCTACATCGATCACTTCCCCCGCCATCGACTGCTCGTCCGCTTCCAATGTGCAGCTATCCTTCCAACGATACCTTAACGTGGAACAACCTCTGTACGATGGTGCAAGCATCCGAGTTTCTACAAATGGAAGTACCTGGAATACTGTCTGGTCTAGCTCCGCCACGATTACCGACTCCTCTTGGAGCCTGCAGACCTATGATATTTCGACATGGGCCGATGGACAGTCCACAGTCTACGTTCGATTTCAGATCGATAAATCAGATACGGCATGGCAGTATTCAGGATGGAATATCGATGAGGTAAAGATAGAGGGTTTTATTGATGCTGATTGTACTCCTGGAGTCGTGTGCTACTCAAACCCTTTAGTAAATGTTGTCGGTGACGGTCCATTTACTCTGTGCGAAGGCACGGATCTATTACTATCCGTGAATCTTTCCGGTGGCACGGGTCCATTTCAATACCAATGGACCCGGGACGGTGTGGACCTGCCAGGCGAAGATGGGGATACTTACACCGCCAATAACACCGGGACACATACCTACAACTGCCTTGTCCGCAGTACAGGATGTTCCGTGGACGCCTACGACCCGACGCCCACAACCATCACCTGGAGAACGGAACCCTCCTTTACCGGAATCCAGAGTGTCACAAATCCAGGAGAGGCCACCTGCTCTCTGGACTTGACATGGTCAGCGGCAACGTCCTACTGCGGTGGACCCCTTGTGTACCGGATCTACCGGTCCACTTCGACACCGGTCGTTCCCGGTCCCTCCACCCTCATTGCCACAGTCGCGGCTCCTGCAGTTACTTACCGGGACCAGGCCGACCTTGTGAATGGAACGCCCTACTATTACCTCGTGCGGGCAGAGGACAATGGAGTTGAAGATTCCAATGTGGTGGAACATTCAGATGCACCTGATGGTCCGGGTGGCGGGGTGCAGGAGCTCTTTTCAGATGACTTTGAAGATGCGGGAACCTGGTCTCAATGGACTGTGACGACCGGCCCCGGGCCTCACACCTGCGGTCCATGGAGCCGTGTAAATAGTGTGGATCAATTACCTGCATCTGGAAGCGGCTACTACGCTCTTACCAATTCGGACGCCTGTGGAAGCGGATCCACGACATCGACAATCCTCACCAGCCCGTCGATTGATTGTTCAGTTCCCGGGCTGCAAACTGTAACATTATCAGTAGCCTATTATTACAATTACTACAACGGAGATGATGCATCCATCCAGGTTTTCAATGGTTCAAGCTGGATATCTGTCTGGAATGATTCCAACACGGATGAGGACAGTGTTCTGACAGATCTGGATGTAACCATTCATGCTCTGGCTGCTGGCTCAGACTTCCGGATTCGTTTCAGTTACCAGAATGCCTCCTACGACTACTGGTTTGCTGTGGACAATATTCTTGTGGAAGGTTTAATTGCCAACGGCTGCACGACTGCGGCCTCTGGGCCGAAGTCGATTCCCGATGGATCGATGGGGACCGATCCCTTCACCGTTGTGAAAACGGACATGGCCGGTCAGACGCTTGAACTGGATTGGGATGCAACCTGCACACCCGACCACGTGAACGTGTTATATGGAAACCTCGCCAGTCTGTCTTCCTACGCGCTCCAGGGATCGTTCTGTGATCTTGTTTCCAAATCGATTACCGTGGGCACTCAGACCGATCTCTGGATGGTTCTGGTTTCCGATGACGGGTCGGGAACGGAGAGTTCGTGGGGACAGGCTGCATCCGGCCCCCGGAATGGAGAATCGGCCAGCAATCAATGCGGGGATTCCGTCAGGAACAACGCGGGCAGCTGTCCCTGACCCTGTCAGGAAGGGAAACGCACCGGACGCCGTGCTAGACTACATCCGTGCGTAAGGTTCTTCCCCTTCTGATTCTGGTTCTCCTTCACGGAGCCCTGTTCTGGAAATATTATGTCGGGATCGAGCTTCCCATTCACCGGGATCTAGTCTATCAGCACATCCCCATGAAGGTGGAGGCCGGACGCCAGTGGGCGGCCGGGCACCTCCCGGCCTGGGATCCCAATACCCTCAATGGCCAGCCTCTTCTGGCCAACCCGAATTACGCCTCATTCTACCCATCCACATTCCTGATGGGGTATGGAAAACCCGTACCACGGGCCTGTGGTGTTCTTCTCTTTCACCATCTCTTTCTCCTTCTGGGGTGGTATGTGCTGGCCCGCCGTCTGCAGCTCACAAATCCTGTGATCGTCCTGACCGGCACCATCGTGGGGTTTGCCGGACCCACGCTGAGTTCGATGGCCTATTTTAATATGCTCGCAGCCATTTCCTGGATTCCCTGGCATCTTGCTTCCTGGACTGTAAAGCAGAGGTCATGGAGAATAACCCTGGCAGCCGTCACTCTTGCCCTTATCGTGCTTGCGGGATTTCCCTTTGCAGTTCCTGCAGCGCTTTTTCTTGCCTTCTTCTTTCTGATCCTGAGGGGTGACTATCGCTGGAAGACCCGTCTCGCTGATCTGGCCATGGCCGGTATTCTTGCTGCAGGGTTGGGAGCCATCCAGATAGTGCCGGCTGCCGCCATGGTCGGAGACACTCTGAAGGCTGAAGCCATTCCGTACAGCGAATCCCTCGGTTATTTCTCCTTTTATCCCATTCGCACTCTGGAATTTGTCTTTCCCGCTATCTTTGGAGATCCAAATGGGGAACTCTCTTCCCAGTACTGGGGATCATCTTTTGCCGATTCCGGAAATCCCCTGATTGCCTCGCCATACATCGGTATTGTGACAATCATTCTTCTCATCTTTTTCCTGAAGAAACGGCGGGCCTGGGTTCTGGGAGCTCTGGGTGTGATTCTGATCCTTTCGTGGGGCCGCTTTGCCGGTCTCCACTGGCTTCTGACGACTCTGATTCCGCCCCTGGGTGGATTTCGTTTTCCGGAAAAATATCTTCTCCTCCTGCCCTTCGTAGCCGCTCTGGGGATCATGGTTCAACCCGATTTTTCGAACTTTACGCGAAAAGTACGGTATCTTTTTGTCGGTCTGGCATCGATTCTGACCGGTGTGGGCCTCTTTGGCGTCGGTATGGTATCCCGTATCTTCTCTGTTTCCGACCCGGTATATGCCTCCGGTATATTGCGAATTCAATTCCTGGTTTCCGCCATTCTTCTGGCTTTTCTTGCGATGGAACGAAAAAGGGCTGGAGGGGAGCATAAAAGAAGCTGGTTTCTCGCAGGACTTATCGTATCGGATCTTCTTTCCTTCCATGCAGGTGTCATGCCCGGCGCAGAAAGCAACATGGTTTCCTCACCCCCTCCGCTGGTCAAGGTGCTGAAGGAAGAAAACGCGGGAAGAATTTTTCATCTCCTGGCATCGGAATTTCAACTGGATGAAGAAAACCAACTTCAGGTTGACTCCTTTTATCGCGGATTTGACCGCTTCGCCTGGGTCGCTCTCTTTCCCCGCTCGGGAACGCTTTTCAACCTCTCCTATGCCCTGGATCCTCCTATCGATAATATGGCCATTCGGTTCATGGGGATGGAAGCTCTGAAATCGATGAACCATGACTATGTGGATGTTGAACTTCTTCGCCATCTTGGTGTGACACATATCTTTCATGTTACAGATCCCTTGCCCTTTCCAACGGAACGGAGCCATCCCTTTCGAGGATTCACCCTCTCTCAGATTTCCGGCGCGTCGCGCCTGTGGCTGGAAGATGACACGGGAAAGATCGAAGCCGTACAGGAGAACCGCCATTTTGAACCGGGACGGGTGGAGTTTCAGGTTGATATCCCCCGCGAGGGACTCCTTTATACCGATATTACATTCACAAGTGGCTGGCAATGTAATGTGAACGGTTCTGGCGCGGATTTGGAAATGTCACCCTGGGGAACACTCTCGATCCCGGTCCGTCCTGGAGCGATCCAGGCGGAGTTCACGTACATGCCTCCGGGATTCCGGGCCGGGATGGCGATCTCCGTACTGACCGGTCTTGTTCTACTTCTGATGGTGATCTGGAGCTTCCTGAGAGTCTACGGGAAACAGAGTGAAGGGCTTATTGAAGATAGCCCAGGGACCTGAGCTCCTCCAGAGGAGGTCGGACCCCGGAAGAGAGGGAGTTGTCCCGGGGCGGGAAGGTGGAGACCGTTCGGATCTCCGATCCATTCCATGGGTCGGCAAAGGTGGGACGAACCATGGAAACATGGACAGGCAGATGTAACCATTCGAGGATGGCGGGAGTGATTTCCATGGATGTGACGGTCTCATTCATGATCCCGGGGGATTCGGATGGATAGAGACACAGGTACGATGGTGCGGAGCTGGTGCGACCCGGATGGAGAATCAGAATGACCCGAGTGGTTTCACTTGCAAGGTCTGCGAGAGCCACACCCAGATAGCGAATTTGATCTGTCAGTAGATTTTCCGTTTCCAGCAGGTCGGAAAGGTCATTCCGTACTGCGGCATGAAAGGCGATATCACACCCGGGCAGGTAGAGAACTTCAAGAATCGGGGGGTGATTTTCTCTCATGGCCCGTAAGGTTTCCAGGGCTATCTTGTCCAGGGCAAATCCAGGGGCTCCAGCGGGGATCGTGTCGGGAATGTTTTCCTCGATGTTCCCGGGTTGAAAGGCTTTCGACTTTTCTCCACTCAAACGATGAAGGAGTTCCAGGTTGGATACGATCCTGGGAGATTGGTTCCATGGTGGCCAGCTGGACCAGGTGTTCACGACATTCGACGGGATTCCGGCCGATGCGCTCCACTCCCACAGGGTCGGACACAGGCGTGCCGTGTGGGTTGAGATGGATCGACGCGCAATCCTGAGTGTTCTGAGGATGGAACTGAGAGGCAGACGGGTAAAGGGTCTCTCGATTCCCAGCACCTGAATGGCATCAAGAGTTTGAACGCCATTCACGGCAGCTGGAAATCCTGTGGTGACCTCTGTCCAGTTTACGGCGGGTATGGATCGATAATCATCGGTGTACGGAACGATTGTAGAGCGGGAAAGAATCGTCTCCAGCTCGGAAGAAAATTTTGCCCCGCGGATGCTTACACCATCCAGGATCACTACCATCGTTCTGGGAGGCATGGAGGATAGAGTCGGAGGAACACCCTCCTTGAAACCCGGTAAGGAGGGGGAAAGGTACGTGTTGCCGGCTATCACGGCAACGATGACAAAGGTGAGCAGGGCCCCAATCATCCACGGTCGTGCCCTTGTCAGGTTTTCAATGGGAAGGTGATACCGCGTCAATGTCAGTGTCATTAAAGCAGGGGTCAGGATTGCATACACCGCAAGGGTGAAAAAGAGAAGGGCGATGGTGGGAATCGACAGAAGCCCTGAGGGCATAAAGATGGGTTTCCAGAGCATGAACGCAGAAATCAGACTGACCGCAAGTCCCAGAAGACGGGAAAGTCGGATTGGATGGGTGAGGGGTTGTACACGGAAAGCTGCCCACAGGATTCCGGATAGAGAGAGGTAAAGGAAAAAAAGGAACAGGGAAAGAACGGGAAAGTAATAGATGGAGAGAAGAAAAGTCTCCGGCCGTGGATCCTGAATCAGAATGGCGGCTCCCAGCAGGATCGAAAGGAGAGCTCCGGTAAAGAGTGCGGCCAGGATTTGAAGTCTTACCAGGCCCCGTCCCGACTTCAAGTAGTCCTGGAGTCGACGGACAAAGATGCGTCCGACGGGCGAAGTCAGATATCCTCGGCTGACCAGGAGTTTTTTAAGATCGTCAGGAGCTTCGCCGGCGGACATGTTCAACCAGACCTTGGAGGAGCGGTGCTCCTCCGGGAAACGTTCGTAACGTATCCTCCACGGTTTCAAAGAGAGTATCGACAGCCTCCCTGCACCGTTCCACGCCGAATAGGTCAACGAATGTTTTTCGATGGGGAGTATTGGTCTCCTTCCCGGTGATGGCTGGAGTGGAGAGAACATCCAGAAGGTCATCCTGAATCTGAAATGCCAGGCCGAGATTTTTCGAAAATGTCCGGATCCCTTCCAGGTGTTTGAGTTTTGCCTGAGCCGCGTAGGCTCCGCAGGACGCGCTGGCTACGAAAAGTGCCCCGGTTTTATGAGAATGAATGTATTCCAGAGAGTGAAAATCGATGTGCTCCGGAGGGTGCAGATCCTGAACCTGTCCCCCCACCATTCCCGAAAAACCTGTTGCACGACTCAGCGTTTCAATGTAATCCCGGACCGCATACCGCTCGACGGGCAGTCCATGCACGGCTGAAGAGACGATTTCAAAGGCTCTGGATAGCAGGCCAAAGGCTGCAAGGATGGCGATATCTTCCCCATGAGTCCGATGGCAGGCTGGTTTTCCTCGCCGCATAATTGCGTCATCCATGCAAGGCAGATCATCCAGGATCAGCGAGCTCACATGAACAAATTCCATGGCACATCCCAGATCAAGCACACGCTCTGCGTTAAGTCCAAAGGTCTCCGCAGTAGCCATGGTCAGAAGCGGGCGAATCCGTTTCCCCGGCGCTGTTACCGATTCGATCGCAGCCGATGCAAGTCTTTGTGGGACGGATGACTCCCCCAGAGCCAGAGCCTGTAATCGGTCATGAATTCCCGGGAGCCATCGTTCGGAAAAATGCTGAAAAGACATAGCCCTTCATTATATCAGGTTAATATGCTACGATGATTTTGTGGCGATTCACCTTTTTACGTCATTTATCTGTTTCTTTTTCTTTTTGATTCTCCTTCCCCTGGTTCTTCCTCCCGATGCCTCGTTCTTTTGGACGGCATTTCTGGGATTCCTTGTAATCGCCGCTCAATTCATTACCATGCAGATCATCGTTGCCCGTCAGCTGAAGCGGAGATCGAAGGGGGTTCGGGAAGTCATTGACCGAATTGTTGCGGGAGATCTGACATTGGGGCGTGGAGAAATCCGGGAATCTGTCCGTTCTTCGATGCTGACCGGAGGTCTTATGGGGCTTTCCCGCGGGATTGGTCGCCTTCTCCGGAGATTCCAGGCAGTCCAGGATCAGTCCCGCCAGACATCCGTGAAATTGCACGAAGCCGGCCTTGCGCTCACCCGTTCGGCAGTTGGCGGCTCCTCGGCTCTGGATATGACGGCCGAGGCGATCGGGAGTGTGTATCACTCCCAGAGCTCTCTGCACGAATCGATCGAGAGGCTGGGAGTTGCGGGAGAAGATACTGCCTCCAGCATTTTACAGATGAGTGCATCCCTGGAAGAGGTATCCCACTTTGTTCACAACCTTTTCTCCCATGTTGCCCAGGTGAACGAGGCATCAGAGGATATCTTTGCCTCCATTCGTGATGTCCAGGAGCACATTCAGCACCTCAGTTCCTTCGGTATCGAGACCGCTACATCGATGCAGGAAATGCGGGCTTCCATCGAGGAAATCGACCACCATTCTCAGACTACCTCTCAGCGTGCAGAGGAGAGCCGGGCCGTGGCCATGGAAGGAAAGACCATGATGGGGACCATGGTCTCTGCCGTAGACAAGGTACAGGATCAAATGGGTAAGATCCAGGAAACGATGGGGAATCTGGAAGAAAGAACGCGGCGGATCGGAGATGTGGTTACGGTCATTACCGATATCACCAAACAGACAAATCTCCTCGCGCTGAATGCTGCTATCATCGCAGCTCAGGGAAAGGACAAGGGAAAGGGGTTTGCTGTTGTCGCCGAGGAAATTCGGGATCTTTCCGAGCGTACAGCTCACTCCACGGAGGAAATCAATACCCTTGTGAGCGGGATTCAACAAGTTGTGAAGGCGCTCGGGAAGGAACTGAACCAGGGTACAGAATCCATTCGGTATTCAGTATCCATGTCCAGAGACATCGCTACCCGTTTTGATCAGGTCTTATCCGGTCTTGAAATCTCCCTGGGTTCGATCAGTCAGATTGCGACAATGACCCGGGAGCAGAATCGAAACAGCGACGATGTCGCCAGAGCTGTTGAGGAAGTATCTGAGCGGATTCAGGAAATGAACCAGACAATGAATCGCCAGGTCGAAAAAACTCGTTACCTTTCCGAATTCAGCCGGAAAATTGTGGAAGGCGTGACTCATATTCAGCGTTCGACGGAGGAACAGAGTAAGAGTTCCGCAGTCATCATGGACGCAGTGAACCATATGAAAGGGGGAATCCATACCCTGGCTGAGGCCAGCGACCACATCGTGAAATCCAATGCCATGATCATGAAGGCTCTGGGTGAACTGAAGCAGACGGTCAGCCAGGTCATGGAGCGTTCTTCCGCTGTCCGCATGCTTTCTGACGCAATACAGGCAGGCTCTGCCGATCTAGAGACGGTGGTTTCCGCCTTTCAGAGTCCGGAGCCCAGGCGGGGAGGAGAATTGAAATTCCACATCGCCTGGAAGGGCGAGATGCGATTTGATCCCCTTTCCGTTCGATATATGGAAACAAGCCAGGTTACACGACATATTTTCGAAACTCTCGTAGACGTGGATCGGTCATCTCTTCCTGTTCCCCTTCTTGCAAGATCATGGGAAATGGGGGATGGCGGGAGAACCTATACCGTCTACCTCCGGGACGGGGTCGCTTTTCACAACGGGCACAGATTCACTTCAAAGGACGTGGTATGGACCTTTCGGCGCCTGTTGATGCCTGAATCCCCCTCCCTCAACAGGGAATTGTTCTGCTGTATTGAGGGAGCCAGGGACTTTATGGAAGGACGATCCGGCGATCTTCCCGGAGTCTCGGCTCTGGATTCCCTGACCGTGCAGTTCAGGCTTGACGAACCCCTGACTCTCTTCCCCATTCTCCTGGCGATGAATGATACGGCCATTGTCCCGGCTGATGAGGAGGGTCCGGCCCTTGGATCGCAGGAAAATCTTCCGGGTACGGGTCCTTTTCTCCCGGGAGAGGTGAAGGAAGATGATTGCATCACGCTCCTTCGAAACGACCGATACCACCAGCCCGGCTCTCCGCTCCTGAAGGAAGTCCATCTCGACATCCACCATCGCTCTTCTTCCGACATTCTCGAGCGTATGTCGCAAGGGGAGCTGGACATGGTGCTGGGTGTTCTCCCCACGGAACTGCCTGCATTCCTGGACCGTGGTTTTCTCCACGTCAATGCACCCACTCTCCGAACGACCTTTGTCGCCTTCAATCAGGAATATGAACCCCTCCAAAATGCCAGAGTCAGACAGGCATTAAACCTGGCCATAAACCGGGATCCGATTAATCAACACCTCTACGATGGACACGGGATACCTGCATCTGGAATATTACCGCCCGTGCTTTCGCCTGCCGGGCGTCCGGAAGGATATGTATACAATCCGGATCTGGCACGGGACCTTCTGGCAGATGCCGGATTTTCAAATGGTCTCCGTCTTTCCATATGGGTGCGGGAGGAGGAAGACCTGGCTGCTACGCCGATTCCGGCAATTCTTGAGGATTTCAGGACTATCGGAGTTTTTGTCGACGTGGAACCCATGAGTTCCAGCGAAATTCAGCGCAGGCGATCCAAGGGTCAGCAGAGCCCTCTCTTCCTTACCGGATGGTATGCGGATTATCCCGATCCGGACAGTTTCTTTTCTTCTCTCTTTCTCCCTGAATCGGATGCGGTGAACCTGCACCTGGACTTCCCCGCCTTTCACCAGAAGATTGAAGCGGCGCGCCGGGAGCCGGATATGCGAAAGAGAAGAGATTTGTATGGAGAGCTGAACCGGATTGCCAGCCGCGAGGCTCTGGTTCTCTTCCTCTTCCATCCCTCCGAGGTTATTGTGTATTCGGAAAGGGTACAGGACGTCTTGCCCGCAACCATCCCTCCCTTCCTTCGCTTTGGCAGGCTGTGGCTTCAATCGCAGGCATCCTGATCTGGACCCTGGTTCTCTTTCTCTTCCTCGTCGGTCTGATCGGGGCTGTCCTTCCCGTACTTCCCTGTACACCCTTTGTCTTTGTGGGGATCCTGATCTATGCCTGGTGGACGGGATTTGAGGTAATTACACCGCCATGGCTTATCGGATTTGGAGTTCTGACTTTGCTCAGCGTGGGATTAGATTATCTCTTTTCCGTTCTGGCTCCCCGTAAGATGAAAGCCTCATGGTGGGCTGTTTTCGGTGCGGCGGTGGGCCTCTTTGTGGGTCTCTTCTTTGGCCTGCCCGGTATTCTGCTGGGTCCGCTGGTGGGAGCAGCACTTTTCGAGTATATTCACAGCCGGGAGACCCTGCAGTCCATGGGTGCCGGCATCTCCACGCTGGTCGGATTCATTCTGGGAACCATGGTGAAGGGATCCATCGCGTTCATCATGATAGCGCTCTTTTTTATCCGGATCTGGACGGCATAAACAAAAGCCCCTGAACTGTGCTACCCCGCAGGCTCGAATGGATCGATAGAAGTGATGATCCATAGAGAGCCCAGGACATTGACTTGCTCACCCTGTGTCTTGTCCAGTAATGATGCACCGAGTTCGGATTCGTATGAATAGACATCCGATTCAGGGTCACTTTCCCAGGGTCCCAGAATCGTAAGTGTCCGTTTACCGCCGGATGGATTTTCCAGCGTAATGCGGGTTCCCACACGGACTTCCTTTACGGGCGATGGGGGTGGGTCGATGATGCGCACTCGATCAAGATCGGATCGCAATCGTGCAGCCAGAACCTGTAGATGTTCGTATCGCTCCCGCCCCGATTTGTATTCAAAGTTTTCCCTCAGGTCTCCCATCGCCGCAGCTTCGGAGACGGCTTTTCTCGCTTTAGGGATTTCCTTTCGCATGATCTGTTCAAACTCTTTTTCCTTCGCTTCCAGTGATGCGCGTGTACACCAGAGTGCGGAATCGGATTTCGCCAGATCCGGAAATGCCATGAGAAACTGGGCCCGGATGGCGTCATACTGAGGGAAGCCTCCATGACGGCTGGCCGTTTCATCAAGAAACTCAAGGACTTCTGCGGCTTCGTCCTGACGTATCTTACCTCGCAGAAGACGAACGGCCCCTCCTTCCGGTCCCCAGAGAGAACCCAGATCCGTGGTCAGTGTGTCAAACGCAGGCAGTGTGAAAGCTTCAATGGCGGCCTGGAGCAGCCCTGAGGTGAGATGGCCGGCCAGATCGGTGATCACAGGATCCTCACCAATGAGATTCATGAGGAAAATAAAGGCTCGAGGAGCCTCTGCCGGTTTTGAAAAAATATTGTCGGCAGCCTTTTCGTCCTGGAGCCTGTTCCAGATCTCTTTCAGACAGTCTGGATGCGCCTCCACCATCAGTAACTTGCTGAGGACCGCCGGGTCCGAAATGACAGGAAGGATTTCCAATCGTTCCCTGTACCCCGGAAGAGACGAATAGAGGATCTCGGGCGAGTGGGAAAGAAAGATATCCTGAATCAAGGGCGCCGTTTCTGGACTATGCTTCTGCAGGGCCTTCCACGTGCGATAGGTTACGACCGGGTCGGATTTATCCATTTCGTCCCTTAGCAGGCTCAGAAATCCCTCTTTCAGACCGGGAAAGGCGGGAAGGTTGGTGTTGATAAACGTGAGACGGTCTTTGGCATCCATGGATTGTGCCATGCGAAGAGGCTCCTCAGGGTCCTTCGCCGGGCGGTAACTGTGACGGCTTCCCTGAGGAATGGTGATGAAGGGAATTTTTTTTCGAACGTCATCCCACCAGCGCGGGATCTCCTCATCCTCCAACAAGCCTCGAAGCATGGTCCGAAGATCATCCACGGTCACGGAGACATCCCGATCCCGAAAGACCGAATCGAGATAGGCACGTGGATCATTCAAAATCTCCGATCTCTGATCTTCCTTTGATGATTTCGCAGTGCTGACTCCCGAAGAAAGAACTGTGAGAAATTTGGTGGCCGCTCGAAGAGGAACGGAAACGGTCTGTCCGGAATCCAATCGAACTTTGAAGACACCAAGATTCGAGTTGAATTCAAGGATCTTTCCCGGTTTTCCCTGGAATTTTACGATCGACTCCGGAGTCAGTTCGAGTAATTCCTCCAGAGTGGAGAGGATCTTTCTGGGACTCTTGCGATAATCCTTCTTCATGTGGGCCATGATGTCCTTTACTACAGGATGGCCGGGATGACATTCCAGAAAGTGGCTCCAGATATTCTCCCAGTCTTCCTTCCCCTCGGGAGCATGTTCAAGTCTCCACTTTGCCACTTCCCAGCGGGAAACATGGTTTCCCCGGGTGGCAAGGGTTTCATCCAGGAGTGAAATATACTCGGGTATCTTCTTTCGTTCTTCGCCTTCCAGCGCAAGCAGAAGGGAAAAGATGGACGAAAGATCCTCCGGCTTTTCTTCCAGCATCTTCAGGTATTGGAGTTCTACATCTTCCATGAATCTATTATATCGATAGATGCTCAGAACTGCACGGATGGGATGATCCTCCATGCTATAATCCGTGCCATGACCAAGCAAGCCCGTTGTATATGGACACGAAATCTTCAGTTTGTCGCTGAATCGGACAGTGGACATGCGGTAGTCATGGATACGAGCCATGCCGATGGCATGGACAGTGCCTCCACACCCATGGAACTCATCCTTATGGCTCTGATGGGATGCACGGGAATGGACGTGGTTTCCATTCTTAAAAAGATGAGGAAGGAACCCACTTTCTTTGAAGTCACCTGCGAAGCGGAATGGGCCGATGCCAAGCCTCGCTATTACGAGACCATTCACCTCCACTTTCGGGTGTCGGGCCCCAAAGTGGACGCTGCCGCTCTTGAGAAGGCCATCGATCTTTCAAGGGAAAAATACTGTTCCGTTTCCGCCCAGCTTTCGGGACGTTCGAAAATCACGTCGGATTTCGAAATCTTAGAACCACAGACCGACTGATATCCTCGATTGGGAACTTCGTAGAGAATCGGGAGTCTCCCTTATGAGAAGGGAGAGGTTGATTCGTATTCCATTCCCCGGTAAAGTTTCTATTATGAATAAGGATTCCCTTCGCTTACTCGTCATTCTTGCAATCGTTTTCGTGGTTATTGCCGTGATCTATAACCTTGGCCATCGGCCCGTCGTCGTGCAGGTGCAGCCGGTGACCGCCTGGGTTGTTCTCCCCGATGGGGAATTGTACAGCAACGGTAAGGTGATGTCGGGACCCGGACCCCTGGATATCCATGCGGTTGTGAAAATGGAAGAAGCCGGGGGAAAATACTGGTACGCAACGGATGTGGCTCGTTTGAAGCTGGATGGAGCCATAATTCCTGAAACCCTCATCCGATCCTGGACCGATCCCGATGTGGGTGTTCGAATCGTTTATTTTTCCGTTGAACCCGAAAATCCATATTACCTGGTCAACACCGAAGAAGATCTTTCTGCGATTCAATTCAGGCACTATTATCTTGCCGGCGGGGAGTCCATGTGGTCGTATACGGGGCCCAAAGGCGCGAAGAATGTTCAGACTTTTTCCGAAGCCCCGGTGGGAACATGGGCGGGAGAAACCCTTGGAATCGGTACCATGCGATTCAGGGTTATGGTGGACTTTTTCCGTCCCGATGCTCCCATTAGTTCGGTCCGCAGAGTCGCGTCTCCTGGAAAGGATCAACTGGATTCTGTCCCGACTCTGATCTCCGGTCTTGGTGATCCGTCCTCGTCTCTCTTTGCTCTGTCAAGTTACGCCAACCTTCCCGGGGCGGGGTTCGGGTCTGAGGTCAGTGAATCCGTGCGTGGGAAGCTGCTGGAGATGATTCAAGCCCGCTGGGTGTATGGAACCGTGCTGTGGACGAGGATCCTGAATCGATTCCCTGATCCCTTCAGGGTCTATTTTGATGGAGGAAGGGTTCTGCATGGAGAACACTCTCTTCAATGGAACCGGGATGTTTTTCCGGGGGATATGTTGTCCATGCCTGAGAGTTCCTCACTTTTAATCGAAGATGATGGAGATGGATTTCTGACGGCAGATGACCGGGTCATGACCAAGGTACAGGGACCGATGTGCGTTACAACCCTCCAGAGCTCTCTTCCGGGAGAGACCTATATGATATTTGTGCCGACGGGCCATGAGCCAGCCAGGTAAGGTCCTTCCCTGTTTCTTTTTCTGTGGATGCATTCACGGGATGGATGCACTCACTCCGGAAGTCAAACAGGCGCTGGAGGATCTTTTAGGCGGGATTGACAGTCAATCCGGTCTGATACCCTTTCAGGAAACGGATCATTATCGTGCCGAAATGGGAACGGATCTGTCCCGAACCTTTTTTATAAGGGAAGAACTGCGTTACGATCCGGAAAAGCTCGTGGAATTGAAGCTCAAGGCGTGGGAAATCGAGAAGACATTCTCGTCTGAGGGCAGGCGATTGATTAACCTCGACCCCGGGTATCTGAATGCTCACCAGGTCGTGATCGCCACATTCAAAAACTTCACCCACAGGATCTATCTGGGCCGCGGCGTCTTTGCTCACATGGAGTATGTATTCAAATCGGGGAATCCTGTTCCCCTTCGATGGACGTACCCCGATTTTCGAAGAGATGATTATCGGGAGTTTTTCAGGACGGAACGAGGTCGGTACAAAAAAAAGTGGGAGGTACAGGATTTGAACCTGTGACCCCCTGCGTGTAAGGCAGGTGCTCCACCGCTGAGCTAACCTCCCGTACCGAGAATCCTAAAGGATGAAGGACGGTAAGTCAATAGAAGATTTGATGTACCGAAGAGTGCGTTCAGCCGGTGTCCCTTTTTCTCTCCCCTCCAGGAACGTTATAATAGGCTTGTGATGCGAAAAGAACACTGGGTCCTTCTTCTTATTTTGCTGAGTCTTGTTCTGTGCGTGTTGCTTATCCTGAATGGACTGGAGATCCATCGTTCAATTACAGGACTTGCTCTCGATTCCCTCGAATCGATTTCAGATAAATATGTACGGGAACTCAGAGGGTGTTCCGGCGGAGGTCATATCCGGATGGACAGCCTTCAGGCCTGTATGGACCGTCTGCAGCAACGTGAGGCCGAGTATCTTCAATATATCGTTCTGGAAGATCAGGAGGGAACTGAAATCATCCGAACCTCCGATGGCGAACTGGGAGAACCGGCCATCGAAGTCCGAAGAATTCTGCATCGCCGCTTACCGGGATACAGCGTGAATTTCGGGTTTCACGAAGACCTGCTTGGCCAGTGGCAGCACCTCGGACGCCGTGCCTCGTCGATCGCGACACTGCTCGGGCTTGCATTTATTCTCTTCGGAGGTCTTGCATCGTATGCCCTGATAAAAAACATACGGTTGAGCGAAACGGTAATGAGGTCCAGGCATCTGGGTGAGGTGGGGATCATGGTTGCACAGCTGTCGCATGAAATCAGGAATCCTCTGGCTTCCATTCGCGGCCTGGCTCAAATTCTCGAGGAAGAAGTCAGGGAGCCCGAGTTGAAGAACCATGTTGCGACCATAATTTCAGAGACGAGCAGGCTGGATCTTCTTGCCCGGGATCTGCTGAGCTTTTCCCGGCCCGCGCGTCCGGTTCCGGAAAAGCTGAATGTGACGGATGAAACTCAAAAAATTATCGCCGATCTCGGGATTATTCATGAGACAATCCTGGAATGCCCTTCAGAACCCTGTGCGGGAAGGATGGATCCATCTCATTTTCGTCAGATCATGGAAAACCTTCTCATGAATGCCTGCGACGCTACAAAGGGAACGTCCCCCGTGGAAGTGAAGATTCAGGAGCAGGGAAAATACATTATCACGGAAGTGACCAACAGGGCTGAGAACGTTCAGGCTTCCGACCTGGATTCCTTTTTTACGCCCTTTTATACGACAAAATCAGGCGGCAGCGGACTGGGCCTGTCCGTGTGTAAAAAATTGGCAGAGGCAAACGGTGCAATTCTCCATGCGGAGCTCAAGGCCGAAGAATTTGTTTCGCTTACCCTGAGGATTCGACATGAGTAAATTGAGAATCCTCATCGTGGACGATGAGCCGGGTGTCCGGCAATTTTTAAAGGCGGCACTGATGAAGGAGCATACGGTATCCGTGGCTGCAGGCGGGGAGGAAGCGATGGCGATGATCGACCGGGACTCTTTCCACCTGATGATCACCGATCAGAGGATGCCAAGAATGACCGGAATCGAGCTTCTGGAACGGGTACGGACGAGGTATCCGGAAGTGTCAATTATCGTCCTCACGGCGTATGGTACCCTGGAAGAAGCCGTTGAAGCCATGAAGCTCGGGGCACTCGATTATATTACGAAACCGCTGAGCTCTCCGGAAGAATTAAGATTGAAAATCCGACGGGCTGCAGAACGTATCCGACTCCAGAACATAATCCAGGTTCTGGAAGGTGACCCCGATCGAACCCCCGATATGGAATTCATCTTTGAAGATCCAGTGATGGTGAGAATCGTAGAATTGTGCCGACGGGTCGGTCCGGACCGTGCTTCCGTTTTACTGTCTGGAGAAAGCGGAACAGGTAAGGATGTACTCGCGCGGTTTATCCACCGTCTCAGCCCCCGAAAACATGAGCCCTTTGTGGTTGTCAACTGCGCGGCCTTTTCAGATACCCTGATTGAAAGTGAATTATTCGGCCATGAAAAGGGAGCTTTTACCGGCGCTCACACGACCCGGCCCGGAAGATTTGAGACAGCCGATGGGGGAACGCTCTTTCTGGATGAAATTGGGGAAATTCCACTTTCCCTTCAGCCAAAACTTCTTCGCGCCCTTCAGGAACGCACCTTTGAACGTCTGGGATCCAATCGGCTGATCCATGTGGATGTCCGGATTCTAGCCGCCACGAACCGGGACCTGGAAGAATCGGTTCGTCGAGGTGAGTTTCGTGAGGATTTATATTTTCGCTTAAATGTCTTTCCCATTCGTGTTCCTCCGCTGCGGGAGCGGAAGGGAGATATTCTCCCTCTGGTTCATCACTTTCTCTCGATAGCATATCGGCACCGGGGAAAAGAGGTACCTGCACTGGATAAAGAGGTACAGAAAATTTTCAAAGAATATAGCTGGCCCGGGAATGTAAGGGAATTATCCAACCTGATTGAGAGGCTTTCCATTATCCATGAAGGAACAGTCCTGACTCGGGATATGATCCCGGGATTTGTGGGGACCATGGAACCTCCTCCCAGGGTGGAAAATGGACTGGTACCCCTGGAGGAGGTGGAGCGAAACCATATCCTCTCCGTACTGCGGTTGTGCAAGGGAAATCGGACCCATGCGGCGGAAGTTCTGGGGATCTCCCTCCGGACGCTTCAATATCGCCTGAAGTCGTATGGACTGACGGTATAAAAAAGGAGCCGCCATGAGGCGGCTCATAATATACAGGATGGAGGCGCATCCTGCTCTTACTGGCTTTTTGGTTGGTTTCCTGATGAGTTATTTGGTTGTACTGCGGGTGCCCCCTGCACCTTTCCTTTCTTTCCGGCCCTGTGCCTCTTTCCGCTCCCGTCCTGAGGTCCACTGCGATAGGCCTTTCCCTTCAGCGATGCCTGACCCGCCCCTTTCCCTTTGTTCTTTTGCGCTGAAGCGGCGCCCTCATGTTTTCCGTGCATGTTTCCTGAACAATCCTGAGGCCCCGTCCGGTGACCGTTTTGCAGGCCCACGGGGTTTTGTTCGGATACGCTGGACTGCTGTGTGCCGGATTTCTTCTGGCTGGTTCCACCATCTGCCGCAGGAAGAGCCATGAGAGATCCGGAGATAATCAGGATTGCCCCGATCAATCCAGCTGAATTCACCGTATCCTTCCTCCAGTTCGAATTGTTCATCACTCTGTACCTTAAGCAAAGCGTATGCCAGGTTTGTTAAATGGAAATCCATGCTGATCTGCAGGGGAGAGTCAGTCATATTCGCGGACAGGTGCAAATCCTGCATCTCCAGGCACGCAATATTTGCGCACCCCTTGAAAGCAGGCCATGAATGTGCGATACCTAATAGGGAAGGAGGGAATCATGGAAACTCACTACCATCGAATTCTGGTACCTCTTGATTTTTCAAAAACGAGCGAATTTGCATTTGCGCATGCATACAGGCTGGCCTGTGATTACGGCTCAACGCTGTTACTCCTGACCGTTCTGGATGATCGATTTCCCTATCCCGAAATATTTTCATTTGATCAGCCCAACGAAGACTATTTCCACCACCTGAGAGATCGTGCCCGGCACCATATCGAGGAACTTGTGCAGGCAATGGGCCGATGCGAGCTTCCCTATGAAATCCTGATTCTTCGGGGAGATCCGTCCCGCGAAATCCTGGACGTGGCTTCCAGGGAAGGAGTGGATCTTATCGTGATGGCAACCCATGGTACGACCGGGCTGACCCACTATCTTCTGGGAAGCGTGACCGACAAGGTCGTCCGAAAGGCACCCTGCCCGGTTCTTGTGGTCAGAAAAAAAGAATCAATCGGGTAAGAATCGGCTCAGGAGTTTTTTGAATTACAGGTTTTACAGGTACCAAAAACCTTCAGATTGTGATGTGTGGCGGCGAAACCGAGCTCTTTGCAGCGACGTTCCAGGACTCTTGGGACGTCCTCATCGGTAAATTCAAGGATTTCCCCGCACTTTTTGCAGATACAGTGGTAGTGGTTGTCATCCTCCCCCGCGCATTCATAGAGGTACTGTTCTCCGCCGAGGCGTTCCCGGTTTAAAAACCTCATCTCGACGAGAAGCTCAAGGGTCCTGTAAATGGTGGCTCTGGAAACCTTCCGGTGTTTCTTCTTCATCTTGATCAGGAGGTCATCCGCATCGAAATGGTCCCGCGTCGAACAGACTTCTCGAAGGATTTCGATCCGTTCCGAGGTTATTTTATATTTGTTTTCCCTGCAAAATTCTTTGAATTCCTGAATGCGTGCGTTCAGATTCATATGGACCCCCTGGAATTGAGAATGTGTCCGATTATGATTTTATCACAGGGGGGGGTGAGGGTCAATCTTCTTCGATTTTTTATTCAGAATTTGAACTGACAATCTTTCGCAGCAGCGCGATATTATCCTGATGCCCCGTCAACCTGGCAGTGACTTTTCCTCTGACGGGAAAGCCCAGAAGAAAGAGATCTCCGATAATATCAAGAATTTTATGGCGGACAAATTCATCGGGAAATCGAAGGGTTGTATTGATAACTTCATCTTCTCCAACCAGAATACAGTTATCCAGACGGCCCCCGGACCCCAGCCCCAGCTCGTTCAGCATCTTGAGGTCTTTCATGAATCCAAAGGTTCGGGCCGGCGCGATCTCCCGAACGAAGGCCTCCGGGGACGAAAGGGTGAAGGAATAGGATTGTTCTCCGATGGGTGGGGGATATTGAAGGAGGTAATGAATGGAAAAGGAAGAATCGGGTTCAATAAGAAGGGATTCGCCTCTTCCGGCCTTAACTTCGTAAGGCCGATCAATGGTCAGAACCTGCTGGACTTCGTCCTGATCCTGAATCCCCACTTCCTCCAGGATTCGGCAGAACTCAACCGCGGAACCATCCATGACGGGAATTTCTCCGTGGACTTTGATCAGTAAATTGGTGATTCCGTAAGCATGGAGGGCGGAGAGAAAATGCTCGACGGTGAAAACTTGCTGATCATCCCTGGAAAGGGTTGTGGCATAGGTTGTATTCGCCACGGCTCTCAAATGGGCTGGAATCATCGTTCCCGATGGAAGGGTAAGGAGATGGATTCCGCTATGGGCAGGAAGGGGCTGAATGATTAATCCGGTTCTCTTTCCGGAGTGGAGTCCATGACCATAAATCACCGTCGAATGGCGAATGGTTCTCTGGGGCTGAGAAGAGGGACGAAGAATCGGCAGGTGTGGCGGAGGCTCGGTCTCGTGTTCCGCCATGTGACGGTCCCGACGAAGGTCCAGTGCGGAAAGAAGCTGCCGATCCTCAACGAGGGATCTGCGATAAGCGATTGCGCCACGAATTCCGTCGATAATCTGGTGGTAGGACAGGGGTTTCTCGATGTAGTCATATGCGCCCATTTTCATGGCCTTTACGGCTGTGGCAATCGTGCCATGTCCTGAAATCATGATGATGGCTGCAGAAGGGTCTTTCTCGCGAATTGCCTGCAAAATTTCCAGCCCGTCCCTGTCCGGTAGCCATATATCCAGAAAGATGACATCCGGACGTTCGTTGATGTAACGATCCACCACTCCCTCACCGCAATCCATCGAAATAGGTTCATACCCCTCGTCGGTAAGAATTTCGGACATGGTGGAGCGGATCCCCTGTTCATCGTCGACGATCATGATTCTCGTTGTCATATCTGTCATTGTAACCCAGATGGCATTGTGCTACTATTTTTTCATGATAAAGGCGAAAGGTCCCATCCTGAAATCTGTTCTCAAATACATTAAAGGCCATCTCGGGGAATCGGGGTACGAAGCATTTCTGAAAACTCTCCCTGAGGACATCCAAAAGGTTCTCGCCCGTCCGATCCTGACTTCGGAATTTTATCCATCGGATATTATTGTCGGCATCATGGATGCGTACGTGAAACAGGGGGATCTTGACGCGGCCAAAGTGTTCCATGATATGGGGCGCGTCAGTGCCGATGAAGGCTTCACCGGAATCTATAAGATCTTTCTGAAGGTCGGATCTCCGGCCATGATGATTCGCCAGGCACCGCTGATCTTTAAATCATACTACAGCCAGGGAAAGATGGAAGCGGAAGTCGTCTCCAAGAATGACGCCAATGTGAAGATTACGGGAGCTGAGTTTGGCCATCCGGCCCTTTGCACGCGGATTACGGGATTCATCGAACGAACCATGGAATTGTCCGGTGGAAAGAGCGTCAGGCTCACCCACACCAAGTGTGAATCACGGGGGGATGACGAAGAATTCTGGTACGGACTCTGGGAGTGATGCTGTCCGATTAGAGGTTTTTCCGAAGTGAAAAGGCACCGCGAAGATCACCGACCTGGTGGCCTCTCGCTCCATCATCCGGATACAACTCCTCCAGTTTGGTTTTTACTTCTGCAGGAATTTCCTTCCCATGACAATTCAGGCAAAGCCCTTGCGTTACAATACCCTTCATATACCTGAACTCTCTGGTTTTGCCACTCTCGACGATTTCAGATCGTACCAGGGATTCAGGTGGATCACCCTTACTCAGCAGCGTTTCAAACTCACGAAGGACCTTTATCTCCCACGGATCTGGCCGATTCGAAACGTTTCGGGCCTTCAGACTGACTCTCCGAATCCTCATTCCAGTTTCCCGGGAAATGTCTTCGGCAATCTTAGGTGCCTGGATGTGACAAACTTCGATGGCACCGGAGAAGCCGCCCTCCTGGATCGATTGTGAAAGGGCTGTCTTGAGTCGGGTGGCGAACCGGGAAGCGGCATCGGCGGCGGCTGTTTCATCGGATGCGGGGGGGGATGCGGCAAGAAGGAGAAGTGCGGCCCCCAGAATAGAGAAAGCAGATTGCTTCATCTTACCTCCTTTCATGATACAGTCTACCAGACGTTGCATTGTCTCTTCACGGAAAGATCGTTTTTTCACAATCCCGGGCCGCTACAGGTGTACGGGGGAGGGGAACAGGAATAGAACATGAATCGAAGATGTTAGAACGGATGAATATGAATCAAAATCTTGACTGCCAACAGGTTTGCACCTTTCTCTATGCATATCTGGATAATGAACTGGATAGCAAGACAGCACTTCTCATTGAAGAACATCTGGAACGTTGTCCGGAGTGTGCGGGTAAATTTGACCAGGTCCAGCGGGTTCGGGAAGAAATCCGTCACCACGTCCTTCAGCTGAGGGCTCCGGAGCGCCTGAAGGAAGACATCCGCAGACTTTGCCAGGAAAGGGAACGCAATTACAGACCTCTTCTTTACGTCCTTGCCGCCAGCCTTCTGCTGGTCATGGGAGGACTTGTGACGACCCTGTTCCGGGGCGGAGAAATGTCGGCGCAGACCATCGGGGCTGCCGTGGTTTCTGCATCCGTCGGGCAGCCCGTACACCTGGAAGGTGAAATTGTCTGTCTGCGCTGCATGATGAATCATCAGCACAGGGGGCTCCGTCCCTGCTCGGAAGTCGGACATGCATACGCTCTCCGTACTGACTCCGGGGAGATCTGGGTTCTACTCCCGAGTAAAACCCTTGACTCTCTTATGGATCAAGAGTCTGATCCTCTTTCCCGTCATGCCACCATCGATGGGCTGGTTGCCTCGACTGCCCGACCCATTGTGGATGTAGCGTCTCTTTCTTTTTAAAACTAAATCTTTACAATTTATTTTTCCCGCAAAGAGTCCAAGATTTCATTTGGGGACAGGTCATCTGTGTCCCCGGTAGAAATGAGGCAGGCATCTATCCCGGATAATCCAGAGCTGCAGCGCCTGTTTCCTGCTTTCTCCCTTCTTTTCCTTTACTCGCTGGACTGTTGTTCTTTGTGAGGGTATCTCGTCGATTGACTTAATTCTCACGGTTTGTTCAAATGGAAGAGCCGTCATTCTATTCCAGGGAGGTTCCAATGAAGGGAAGCAAGAAGGTAATATCAATCCTGAATTCGGCTCTCGCCGATGAATTAACCGCCATCAACCAGTACATTGTTCACAGTGAGATGTGCAAGGACTGGGGATACGATATTCTCCATGAAAAGATCGAAAAGCGTGCCATTCAGGAGATGAAGCATGCAGAAGAACTTATTGGACGCATTATCTTTCTCGAAGGGTGCCCTGTGGTTTCCACGCTGAATCCAATCCACATCGGGGATGCGGTCGAGAAAATGATGGCGAATGACCTTACATCCGAGTATGGAGCGATCAAAATGTATCAGGGGCATATCAAAACATGTCTCGAGCTCGGAGATGCGGGAACACGGGAAACCCTGGAACATATCCTGAAGGATGAAGAGGACCACGCCGACTGGCTGGAAAGCCAGCTGGATCAGATTTCCCAGATGGGAATCCAGAACTATCTCGCCCTCCAACTGCGGGAATCCTGAAAAGGCGAACCTTTCCGTATAAATCACTTACCCTGAGAAGGGGGTCAATCCCCGGGCCGTCTCCCTGTAGCCAGTAAGATCCGGAAGTCCTTGGTTTCTCCTGAAGAGGTGACTTTCCGTGTGGTGTGCACAAATCTGACGTCCACATCTGTGTAGCCGGCCCGGGTAAGGATCTCCCGAAATTCATCCCCGGAGAACCCATGATGGAATACCCCGGTAGAATCTTCATGGAAATCTCCATCTTCCCGATCCAGGTCCGCCATGGCCAGAGATCCACCTGGGTGCAGGAGAGCGGACATCCGGGAAAGCAGTCTGATCGGATCGGGGATATGGTGGAGGGTCATGCTGGATACGATAATGTGGAACCGTTTATCGGGAATCGGATCGTGCTCAAAGTCCAGCTTCCAGACATGAATCCGGTCATGATCGTCGGGATGAATCTTCCCGGACATGACGTTCAGCATGCCCTCCGAACTGTCTACCCCGGTAACGGTGGCGACGTAGGGAGCCATCTCAAAACTGAGAAGTCCGGTCCCACAGCCATAATCCATCAATTCCCAGGAGGGTTTTATCTCGATCTGTCTTCGGATTCCCTCTGCGACGGCCCGGGCAAGTTCGATTCTTCGGGTCTTTGAATCCCAATCTGGAGCGGCATTGTCGAAATTTCTTCTTTGAGTCATGGCGCCAGTATATCAGGTGTATATTTGGTTGGAGAACAGAGATGTATAATAGAAATCGCGATGAAAATCCCTTGTTTTCTCATGGCCCTGTGATGATTCGATCCGAAGCAAAGATCCAGGCATGTGTAAGGATGGAAGCATGAGTCACCAAAAGCTCTCAGGGAGGAAATTCCTCCTTTTTCTCTCTCTGTTCCTGGTCCTGGTTTTGCTCTATTTTGTATGGACATCGTTCTTTTCCCGCATGTCTTCTCCGGATATGGAAAAGACGTGGCCGGTTCCCGGCCGGGTAATCGTGATTACCATCGATACCCTGCGGGCCGATCATCTCTCCTGCTACGGATATCCGAGAGATACATCGCCTTCCCTGGATGCCTTTGCACGGAGCGAAGCCGTAAGGTTTAAAGAAGCCTATGCCTGTTCCTCCTGGACCCTGCCTTCGATGATGTCATTTTTCACCTCTCTTACTCCTCCCCAGCATGGCGTGGAGGATCGGGGGACCCGCCTGAATCCGATCGTACCGACTCTGGCTACGGCCTTTAAGGTTCAGGGTTGGAATACCTCCGCTTTCATTACTCATATTTACGTAAGCCACATCTACGGCTTTGAAAAAGGATTTGACGAATTCCTTGAGCTTTCCATCGACTGGAATTACCGGGAAGGTCAACAGCTTCGAGCGGACCAGCTGAATGAAGCGGTTTTTCCGTGGCTCGAATCTCACGGAAAGCAGAAGTACTTTCTTTACCTGCATTACTTCGATCCCCACTTTCCCTACGATCCTCCTTCACCCTACGATGAGAAATTTTCCGATCCCGGCTACGATGGCGAAGCTGACGGTTCCATCGGATACCTCCTCTCTTATCTGGATCGTACCCGGTTGATGTCGAATGAGGACCTCCAACAGGTCGTCGGGCTCTACGACGGTGAAATCGCTTATGCCGATCATCATATCGGGCGTCTTTTTTCCCGGTTAAAGGAGCTGGACCTCTGGCAGGACAGCCTGATTGTTGTGATGGCTGACCACGGTGAGGAATTCCAGGACCACGGTTCGGTTCACCATATTCGTACCCTTTACCAGGAAGTGGTCCATGTTCCCCTGCTCATCAAACTTCCAGGAAGACCGTCATCCTCCCTGCGAAAGGTGGTTCCGGAACGGATCTCTCTCCTGGACCTGGGGCCTACCATCCTTCGTCTTTCCAATCTCTCTGCGCCTCCGAGCTTCAGCGGCCGACCCTTTGATTCCCTGATGCGTGAGCCCGGAAAGGATCGTACGATCTATGCCCGGACAAGGCGTCACGCGTCTGACAAGGCCGCAATTATCCGCCAGCGCTTCAAACTTATCCATCCTTTCGGTACCAACCACGATCCAGAGGAACTCTATGACCTTCGTGAGGATCCAGGAGAGCAGCGCTCTCTATTGCAGGACAAAACCGAAGTGGCGGATCAGTTGAGGAAAGAGATTGAAGACTACATGAATCCGGATGGGAGCTTCCGGGCGGGAGAGCGTGACCAGGTTGTTTTGAGCGAGGAGCAGAAAAAGCATCTCTCATCCCTTGGCTACCTGGATTGATTCACCTCAAAGGAATATTTCAGGCCGATAACGGATTTTCATGGGTGATCCTATGATGACGCGAACACTGTATTCAGCCCTGGTTTTCATCGCTTTTCTGGCCATCAGTCAACTGGCCGGGATCATGGGAGCGCTGGTCACACGGCCGGCAATTTCCTCCTGGTATGTGCATCTGGAGAAACCCTTTTTTACACCGCCAAACTGGCTCTTTGGCCCCGTATGGATTCTGCTCTATATTCTGATGGGGATTGCCGCTTTCCTCATCTGGCAGAGTTCCGCTTCTCTCAGCCTGATACGTGCCGCACTGATACTCTTTTTCGCACAGCTTGTTTTCAATGCGGCCTGGTCCTTTCTCTTTTTCGGAATGCGCTCACCTCTCCTTGGATTGATTGACATCGGTATCCTGCTCGTTCTCGTGGCATGGACCCTGGTAGCATTCATGCGAATCCATGTAGGGGCGGGGATCCTTCTGATTCCCTATTTTCTCTGGCTCACTTATGCCACGGTCCTGAACGCGGCAATCCTGTGGCTGAATCGCTGAGGGGCCGCCGTATCCTCGTTCTGGGTGCGACGGGGTTTGTGGGTTCAAGGCTCATCCCCGTTCTCCTTTCCAGGGGTGCTTCTGTTCGGGCGGCCGGAAGGTCGATGGAGAGGTTGAAGCACCACCCCTGGAGCACCTCTCCCGGGGTCGAATGTGTTTCCGCGGACGTTCTCGATCCAGCTTCCCTGCGTGAAGCCTGCCGGGGAGTGAATGCTGTTTATTACCTTGTCCATTCAATGAACCCTGGTGTTTCCAATTTCGCATCCACCGATCGAAGAGCCGCGGAAACAATGGCGGAAATTGCGAGGGATTCTGATGTACGACGGATCATCTATCTCGGCGGTCTGGGTGAGGAAGAACAGAAGCTGAGTGCTCATTTGAAATCCCGACATGAGGTCGCTGATATTCTTGCGGGAAGCGGGGTCCCTGTAACTACTCTCAGGGCTGCCATGATTATCGGATCGGGAAGCGCCTCCTTTGAGATTCTTCGTTACCTTGTCGAACGGCTTCCGGCCATGATCACACCCCGTTGGGTCCGAACCCGGAACCAGCCAATCGCCGTGACGGATGTCGTTCATTACCTTGCGGGTGTCCTGTTCCACGAAGATTCAAGGAACCAGACCTATGACATCGGGGGACCGGAAATTCTGACGTACCATGATCTGATGAAGATGTACGCCCGCATCACCGGGCTCTGGAGACGGCTGATTATTCCGGTTCCGGTCCTGACTCCAAGGTTAAGCTCGTACTGGATTCATCTGGTTACGCCCATCCACGCCTCCCTTGCCCGCCCCCTCGCGGAAGGTCTTTCTCATGAAGTGATCTGCAGGGACCATACTATCCTCTCCCTTATCCCCCGCACATTGCTCACACCGGAGGAGGCCATCCGGCGTTCCGTACATCCTTGCATCGAAAATAAATCACCGGGAGAAGATGGGGTTCTCGAGCAACCCGTGCCGGGAGATCCATCCTGGTCGGGCGGTCCCCGGCTGGAGGATGTGAGGAGGAAGATTGTTCGCACCGATCTTCAGCACGCCTGGCATCCGATTGGATCGATTGGAGGCGCGAGGGGATACTACTTTGCCAACTGGCTCTGGAGACTGCGGGGGTGGATGGATAAAATGGTCGGAGGCCCGGGCTTTCAGCCATCCGGTCCATCCGACGAACTCCGCAGGGAAGGAGATTCGGTCGATTTCTGGACGATTAGAATTTGGAATCCTCCCCGTCAGCTTCTTCTGGAAGCGGACATGAAATTGCCCGGTTCGGCGACCCTTGAATTTACCCTCGGACCAGGGGAGGCAGGCCATGTGGAGATCACACAGCGCGCGACGTTTATCCCGCGCGGACTGGGGGGGCTTCTTTACTGGTACCTGATCTATCCCTTTCACGCGGTTGTCTTTCGCGGTATGATTCGAGCCATAGCCCGGAGAGCTGTGAAGAAGGAAAACGGGCAGTCCAGGAAAGAAGGGAATCAATAACCGCCATGGGCCTTTTCAAAATTGAACGCCGCCAGGTGATTCCCGTCAGCCTGACCCGTGCATGGGGATTTTTCTCGGATCCCGGAAACCTGTCAGCCATGACCCCCTCCGACCTTCATCTGGTCGTGGAAGGTAATCCGCCGGCCATGTATGAGGGGATGATCCTTACCTACCGGATCCGGCCTGTGGCAGGCATTGCAGTTCGATGGGTCACAGAGATCACCCATGTCCGCGAACCCCATTTTTTCGTCGACGAGCAGAGAATGGGACCGTACCGTTTCTGGCACCACCAGCACCATTTCCGTGAAGTCCAGGATGGTGTGGAGGTCGAAGATATTGTCCATTACCGAATTCCCTGGTACCCCCTGTCGATTCCTATTCATTCCCTGTTCATTAGACCCCGGCTTCGCGGAATTTTCGATTATCGTTCAGAGAAACTTCGCCAGATCTTTCCATCGGTTCCAGTGGAAGAGCCATGATTCTGCCTGAGAGGATTCGTGATTTAAACAACCATAGGCCTCAAAAAAAGAACTACGTTCTCTACTGGATGCAGGCAAGCCAGCGAGTCCTGGATAATCATGCCCTGCACTATGCGATCGGATTGGCAAACCAGTGGAAGTGCCCCCTTCTGGTCTATTTCGGGCTGACTGACGGATATCCAGGGGCCAACCTTCGCCATTACCGTTTTATGCTGGAAGGGTTGCGGGAGGTTGCCGCAGAAGTAAAGGAAATGGGAGTCGCTTTTGTTCTTCGCAAAGAAGATCCTGAGGAAGGTGTGATGGAACTTGGACGGGAAGCTTCGGCGGTCGTGGTGGATTGCGGATATACGCGCATCCAGAAACAATGGCGAAGCCAGGCGGCCATCCAATTGCAATGTCCTCTGATCCAGGTGGAAACCGATGTCATTGTCCCCGTGGAAACTGCTTACCCCCGTGAAGCCTGGTCTGCAGCTGTATTGCGACGCAGAGTAAGTCAGCTTCTTTCCGACTACCTGGTCCCGCTTCACCCGCAACCTCTGCGGTATCCATGGATGGGGGAGCTGCCGGAAGGATTAGACGTGAATGACCTTCCTTCCATTCTGGAATTGCTCGACGTAGACCGTACTGTTCCCCCGGTCCCCGGGTTACAGGGAGGGACGGCCCGGGCCCTTGACTCATTTACTTCGTTTGTTGAGCACAATCTTGATCACTACCATGAAGATCGAAACGATCCTTCGCTCCAGGGAGCGTCGGGCATGAGCCCCTATCTCCACTTTGGTCAGATCTCTCCTCTGACGTTGGCTCTCATGGCCAGGAATAGACCCGGCCCGGGTTCGAAAGCCTTTCTCGAAGAACTGATCGTCCGGAGAGAGCTTGCGGTCAATTTTGTTCATTACAACGCCGAGTACGATACCGTTCAATGCTTACCGGAATGGGCGGTTCGAACGTTATCGGAGCATGCTTCTGATGACCGTGAAACACTCTATTCGTTTTCGGAACTGGAAAGGTCCCAAACCCACGATCCTTACTGGAACGCGGCACAGCTGGAGATGGTTCGGACCGGGAGTATGCACGGATACATGCGGATGTACTGGGGAAAGAAGATCCTTGAGTGGTCCGCGACATGGGAGGAGGCGTTTCAAACCGCCCTTGATCTTAATAACCGGTGGGAACTGGATGGAAGGGACCCCAACGGATTTGCCGGTGTGGCCTGGTGTTTCGGGAAGCATGACCGCCCGTGGCAGGAACGTGCCATATTTGGAAAGATCCGCTACATGAACGACAAAGGACTGACGCGGAAATTCGACATGGATGGCTATGTGCAGCGGATCTCCGAGCTTGAACCCTATCCCTTCTGATTACAAAACCTTCTGATCCGTAGTGGCTTTTAGTGATTTCGCTGGTATTGTCCGCTCTTCGCTAATGTTCTCTGTTGTGTAGCGGCCATTTACTTTGTCCATCTTTTTGCTTTGAAATATGTTGACACGCTCAATTTACCTATTCCTTGTGTGTGAATCTGTTTCCAAAATTACAAATATGCAACCATCGGATTATGAGTGACAAGGCGGGGGTTTATTTTGGATTCAGCAGTAACTCCATCATGGGTGTGGCTGTTTCGAAATGGACCATGGAATCATAGGGGACCCCGAGTAAGCCCGTCGATAGCCCGGGTCCATGCATGCCATCCAGGAAGAGGTGAGCCTGGCCGGCCGCAAGAAGCTCATCCAGGGGGGTGAGGAGTTCAATAAGCCGTGCAGCGGTTTGCTTTCCCATTTCCTGGATCGTGGTTTGGATCGGGTTGCCCAGAACGGGGTGACGATATTCGATCGGATGTTCAAAGAAGGGGATCTTTACGGGCTCAGGAGAGGGATAGAAAGAAGAGAGGATCAGATCACGATCGAAGATGGGCAGGGTACCCAGAGCATTCACCAGGAAACGGATGGAAGGTCTGAAAAAAAGAGACTGAATCCAGGCATGGTTGCGAATGGCTCTCCGAATGCTCGTTTTCCCTGCTGAACCCTGGACGCCGTAAAACGCTGATATTCTCTGGACGAGCCATGACCGGGATACCGGGATGCCTTTCAGAAGGTTCCTTACCCGTCCACGATTGGGAAGGCTTTGAGCCGAAGCCACATAAATGTCAAGGTAGGTTTCAAAGGTATGGTGGCGGATCGATGCCGTCCGGTTCCGGTCTCGATCGCCTGAAACCCGTCGCCCAGAAACGTAATAGACAAGGGGATGAAACGATGCGTCGGCCAGGATGTGGGTAAGTGCCCCGACTGCAAGAGCCAGGGTGGCAGGGTTACCGCGCGGCTCGTCCTTCAGGAGTCTTCGAATCGAGTCGAAGGTATCTTCTCCCGCCGTGCCGTTCAAAATCTTTTCCGCGTGATCCAGGGAAGGGAAGGGATGTCCCCGAATCGTGTAATACGAGGAATCGTGCACCACAGCGCCGAAAAGGTAGAGAGGAAGGTGGGTTTCCAGGCATTTCTTCAGAGGGCCGGATGGAAGAGCATTCCGGACCTCCATGGCCAGGGTCCAGTGGGTCAGTTCTTTTGGCACCCTGTCTCCGAAAGGTCGATACGTACCAGGATGAAGACTCCCGTACCGAGGAGAAGAAGCAGGCTTAAGACCCCGAACCGTGAATGCCCGGAGAGGCGGGTGGTCAAACCCATCAGAATGGGTCCAAGTACAACGGCAAACTTGCCGAAGATGTTGTAGAACCCGAAGAACTCCGAAGCGGAATCACGGGGTACCAGACGGGCAAAGAGAGAACGGCTCAGAGCCTGGATTCCTCCCTGCGATGAGGCGACAAGAAGGGCCATGACCCAGAAGAGGATCATCTGCATGTCCGGGTCTGCAAGGGAGGGGAGGAGATAGCCGGTCAGAATGATGAGAGTGTAGACACCAAGTCCGGCCAGAAGCATGAATCGCCCGCCCAGTTTCCTTGCAAGCCAGCCGTAGAGAAGGGCACAGGGAAAGGCGACAAACTGGATGACCAGGACAACTGTCAACAGCATGGACGTTCCGAAACCCAGGTCCTTCCCGTAGGCTGTGGCCATGATGATGATCGTATCCACGGCGTCAATGTAGAAAAAATAGGCGAGGAGGAAGAGGAAGGGTTTCCTGTACTGTCGGATATGGCTGAATGTGGCGCTTAATCGCCTGATTGAGTCACGCACAGGATGAGAAGTGGGAGGGACGCCATGGTGCTGGGTGACGTTTCTTGCCATGGGAATACCGAAGACGAACCACCAAACAGCCGTGATCACAAAAGCCAGGCGAGTGGCTTCCCCTGGTCCGGATAGTCCTACAAGGGAAGGATACTGGATAATGGCCAGACTCAGCAGGAAGGGGATGGTACTTCCAATGTATCCCCATCCGTATCCCAGCGTGGAAATCCAGTCCATCCGCTCCTCTCTTGTTACATCGACAAGAAAAGCGTCGTATACGACATTGGCACCGGAAAACCCGATTCGAGCAATTCCATAAAGGAGAAGACAGAGCGTGATGGTTCCCGGTCCGGAAAGGGCAATAGGAAGGGTGAAGAAAACGCCGATCAGCCAGAAGATCATCCACACAGGTTTTTTGAATCCGCGGATGTCTGCCAGGGAGCCCAGAAACGGGGCGATAAGGGCGATGCAGAGGGAAGCAAATCCATTGACGAAACCCCACTGGGAAGTGGAAACAGCAGGGTCGACTCCGGATGAAACAACCTCCTTGAAATAGAGAGGAAGAATGGCTGTAGTAGCAATCAGAATGAAGGCTGAATTGGCCCAGTCATAGAGGATCCAGGATTTTTCGTGTCGTGTCAGGGCCATGGCCGGGTACGAATTACTTTTTTTGAAAGGGGGCAAACATAGAAAAAACGGGAATCCCAGGCGTTTGGGACTCTCATTCTGATGGGGAGAGTACCTCCCAGCAGGAACCCTCGCAGGAGTGATTCTCAAGGCTTCCAAACTTGGGATTGTCGCAGCATACGCCCTTGAGTTTCAGATCTCCATCTTCATCCTTCCATTCCACGAGAAGGTGGGCCGATCGTCCTTCCTCAGGGCAGGTCACGGTTTCTTCGCTCCAGATAATGGTCTCTTTCATGGCAACCTCCTCATTTCTGACGACCGGCAATGTCTGGTCCTGATTATTGTACGACAGAGATTGGGTGAGGTCCAGAGCCAGGGTTCAGGTTATCTTGAGTACGACAAAGGTGATGTCGTCTTCCTGGTGCCGTTCCTTCCGCCACTCATCTCCGGCATTGACGAGGTGCTCAATGATCTGTCCGGGACTTTGGTCGGCCACCTCTTCAAAGATGCGGATCGCCCGCGGGTAATCCAGGATCTCTTCCTCGTCACTGTATAATTCAGCAAACCCATCTGTCATCAGCAGAATCGTATCCCCCGGATCCAGATGGAAGTTCTCATCCCGGTGAGGGACGGGGAAATCCACGCCCAGAAGCATACCCTCAACCAGGAGTTCCGTTACGGTTTCTTTGGCTGCCTTGTAGATCAGGACCGGAGGCATTCCTGCGGAGGTGAGATTTACATTACCATCTTTGTACCGGAGAAGGGTTAAGGCCATCCACATGTTTTCCAGCCGCATGGTCTTCAGCAAAATATTGGTTTGCTGCATGAATTCTAAAAGGTTCGTTTTCCCTCGTAAGGTGGAAAAGAGACCCTTCATGATCGCGACCATGATCCCGGATCGAGTCCCGTGGCCGGTTGCATCTCCAATTGCCACGGTCAGACTCCCATCCTCACAGACGTGGAAGTCGTAATAATCTCCACCCACTTCGGAGGCGGTCTGCATAAATGCTGCAATTTCCAGACCGGGGATCGAAGGGGGCCGTACCGGCAGCATGGAAAGCTGAAACCTTCTAGCCTCTTCCAACTCCTGATTCTTAAGATCGATTTCGTTTTGCAGCGCTCTGGACTGAGCTTCTGCGACACGGGACTGAAGTTCCGCCGCCCTGGCTCTCAGCTCTGCTTCTGTCAGACGGGCCTTTTCCCTCTCCCGGGCTTTTTCAACGCGAACGATGGTCAGAACGAGGCCCACGGCGCCAAAGAGGTAGAAGAGATAAGCCCACCACGTTTTCCACCACGGAGGATGGATGCGGATGCGCAGCTGAGCCCCTTCATCGTTCCAGATGCCATCACTGGAAGCTGCTCGAACATGAAAGGTGTACGATCCAGGAGGAATGTTGGTGTAGATAGCAATCCGACGGTTTCCCGCCATCGTCCAATCGTCCTCTAATCCCTCCAGCCGGTAGGCGTACTGATTTTTCTGAGGAGCACTGAAGTGGAGACCGACATACTCGAAAGACATGGAGTTCTGATTGTAGGGGAGATCGATTACTTCGGTAACGCAGATAGCCTGACGCAGAGGAGAATGCTCGCCCACGGTAACCGGTTTATTGAACAGACGGAATCCGGTTATGGTCACTTTGGGCGGGTGCGGGTTTTCACTCAATATGTCGGGGGAAAAAACATTCAACCCTCTGACACCTCCGAAAAACATATCTCCGGAGTCGTTTCTAAAGGATGCGCCGGCGTTAAACTCCATGCTTTGAAGGCCATCTTCGACACCAAACCTCTTGATCATTCCGGTTTCCGGCGTAAATCGGGCGATTCCCGCATTGGTCGAAAGCCAGAGATGTCCCTCCCCATCCCTCAAGATTCCGTAGATGACATTATTGGGGAGACCATCTCGCTCCATAATATGGGTGAAACGCCCGGTTGTAGGATCGAGACCGTTCAGCCCGCCCCCGAGTGTTCCAACCCAGATTTTGCCCTCTTTATCCTCCTCCAGGCACTGGGTGTAAGGGTGATTCAGACCATAGGGATTTCCAGGGTCGTGAGTCCAGCAGTCAAACCCATTTTCTTTCCGCATGTACCGGCACACTCCACCGCGTGCCGCAATCCACAGGGTTCCTTTGCTGTCTTCCATGATGTCCCGCACGGCATCACCCGGAAGACCTCCTCCCGGGCCCAGACCGATCGTGAAATTGGTGAAGGTATTCTTTTCGGGATCCCACCGGATCAGGCCATATCCTGCCGTTCCGAACCACATGGACCCATGGCTGTCCTGATGAATGGCGATAACGCCCCGCGCATTCAGCTGACTTATTCTGGGAATGTTAAATGAAAAGGGCTGAAAGTCTTTGTCCGAAGCGCGTTTTCGGTGCAGGCCCATCCGGGCGGCCCCTGCCCATATCGTCCCTTCTTTGTCGCAATACAGAGACTGAATCGTATCATTCGGAGGATTCATGGAATCCTCTTTTTCTGTATAAAAATAGTGGCGGATCGAACCTGAGTTCCGATCGATTTCATTGAGCCCGCGCTGTGTACCCACCCACAGCTTTCCATCCAGATCCTGGGTAACGGACCACACCATGTTACTGGTCAGCGTTTCGGTTTCTGTCGGGTTTTTCTGAATCCGTGAAAATTTGGTTCGTGTCGCATCGTAGATGTCCAGCCCCATGGTTTCAGTACCGATCCAAAGAATTCCCGAGGCATCCATATAGAGGCGATAGATGGGGTTATCACTTAACGATCCGGGGTCATTGGGATCGGGGGAAAAATGGTCCAACTCACCCGTCTGGGCCGAGAAACGGTATAGACCTCCATCCCGCAGGGCAAACCATACCGATCGGTCCCGGGTCATCAGGCCGGCCGTTAAACGTTCCTGCCAGTTCGGTGCCGGGTCAATCGAAAAGGGCTCCAGATATTCAAAGTGATCCGATGCTTCTCCCGGTACGAATACACCCTGAGATGTCAGACAAACCAGTCCCTTGTCGGTTTCACACATGAAGTAGGGAACCAGGGGGGAGGGATCCACGGACTCCATGGGTACCTGATGGAAGGACTTATCCTTCGAGTCCCATCGAAGGACCTGTGTATCCGCAAGCACCCACACCTGCCCCCTGTCATCGGAAAAGATACGGAGTCTTTCCAGTGCATGCCCCGTATCTTTATCAGTCAATGGATATTGGAACCACTCTCCTGTACGGGGAAGAAACTGGATGATCGTCGACAGCCTGTTTCCCGCCGAAATCCATAAGTTTCCCCGGGAATCTTCACAGATTGTGCCGATTAACATGCCTCCGGATGACACATCCTTTTCGGGAACAAGAGGAAATGAGGTAAAAGTTTCAGTGTCTGAATCAAAACGGGCAAGCCCTCCTCCGGCTGTCCCGACCCAGAGAGTTCCTTCTCGATCTTCGTATAAAGCGCTTACGATACTGTAGGGAAGGGAACCGGGATTACCCTGAATATTTCGATAGATCGTGAAGGAATAGCCGTCATACCGGTTGAGTCCATCAGAGGTCCCGAACCACATGAATCCCTGACGATCCTGCAAAATCGCCGTGATCGTTCCCTGGGAGAGGCCGTCATCGACCGTGAGATGATCAAAGGCCATGAGGTTCGCTGTGAATACTCCAGAAAGGAGGATGCAGACAAAGGTCGCTATCCTCAAGAAACAAGTTTGGTGAAGAGACATGAAGATTCGTTTCATCGGGTTAAACAGTCATACGAAAATTCTCACCAAAGGGTTCATGGGAGAGTAAAGGTACACGGAAAGGAAATGGAAACCCGCCGGTCCGGCGAGTTTCCGGCAGTCGGAAGAACGGCATTGGGGAGGGAGGTTTAAGTCTACTGCCATCTATGATAACAATCGAACCAGCCGCAAACATTCCCATTTCCCTGGTCTACTCTGCCTTCAATTCTTTCATTTCCAGCAGGGTGGGAGTAAAGGACGAGACTTTCCAGCCGTCAGGAGTCTTTATCACGATGGCTTCCGTTTCGATGCGTGCCGCCATGGTAGCCCGCATGGCAGAAGTCACGCCGGGCGGGTTAAAGAGGATCAGGATACGACCACGAGCATCCACCCCCTCCCCAGCAGGACTGGTTTCCATACTGTCCACGTGAACGGTGACCCCCATAATGCTTTCCATCATATGGTGGGTAACATCATTCACTCCCAGGCCTTTCAGATCCTCCCGCAGACCCGGAGCGCCATAATTCATCGCCTCTCCCAGTCGATTCAGTGCCCAGGATTCGCTGAACTCCTTGAACGCCTTTTCACTGCCGGAACCCACAAAGAGCTTCAAGACAAAAAAGAGAACCACAACACATACCAGAATCAGGATTACTTTTTTCATGTCAGCACCTCAGTTTACGTAGGATCACATCTATTCGATGTACGGATGCTCTCTGCTTTCTATTCTACAGGGATCCGGTCTCATGATCCAGACACATGGTATAATTTCTCCGTGGAACGGAGGGCGCTGATCGTCGAACTTCCCGTCGAGGTCTACGCCAGAATCCTGCCCGTACTTACCAGGGGGGGGTTCTCTGTGGATCGTCTGACTCGAGCGCAGGGTGCGTCGAGCTTTATCCTTCACCAGTCGTATGACCTCATTCTTATGGGGTACCCTGTTTCCGGCAGAGGCGTGCAGGATTTGTTCGAAATTCTTCGATGGGAAGATTCCCCCTGCCTCCATACTCCTCTCCTGATGTTTTCACATCCCGCCAAAATAGATGAAGCCAGAAAGTATGTTGGACGGGGTGCCAGCCGTGTCATGCCCATCAATTCAGCCGCCCAGTTCATCATGGCCACGATCGAGGAACTCCTGTACGTCGCACCAAGGCTGATGACGCAAATCATGGTGCGGTTAGATATCCCGGAACGACGTCCCAGGGGTATTATCCTGTGTCAGACAATCAACCTTTCCGCTACGGGTATGCTGGTTCAGACGGGACGGCGCCTCGATATCGGTGACCTGGTGAACTTTGAATTTATCCTTCCCGGAGATAAAGAGGTTGTCCATGGATCGGGTGAAATCGTCCGCCATACCCTTCTCAGTAAAGAGAAATCCGGCGGAATGGCGATCAAATTTACGCACTTTGACGGAGATAGTGATCTTCGACTATCTTCCTTTATTTCAGGACGTTGTGATAAAGTTCAATCGGAAAATTCCAGGGTGGCGACGGTCTGAACTGCATGGCTTGTGAAATATAGCGCTTGACAGGCATCATAAAATGATGTATTATAAGACTATAATAATGATAGACATTAAGGATATATAGATGCTCTCGAGAAAGGCTAAGTACGGATTGAAGGCCATCCTGTACCTTGCTCAGGTACACGGAAAAGGGCCTGTGCTGATTTCCGACCTGGCTGCCGCGGAGCGTATTCCAAAGAAGTTTCTGGAGCAGATTCTCCTGGAACTTCGCAAGCAGGGCCTTCTCTTTGCGCGAAGGGGCCGGGGAGGAGGATATGAACTTGCACGTCCGCCACGAGATATCACAATGGGAAGTGTGATACGGATTCTGGATGGACCCCTTGCCCCCGTCTCCTGTGTCAGCCAGACTGCCTACCGGCCCTGCGAAGAATGCCTCGACGCTAAGAGTTGCGGGATCCGGCTTGTCATGCAGGATGTGCGGGATGCCATGGCGGATATCCTGGACCATACTGATCTTGCAGCGGTTCTTCTCAAGAGTGAATCGCACCGAAAAAGGGGAGAGGACTGATGCTTTTTTTTCGTGCCTATATGTCTATAAAAACTATGGACAATATATTTAATATGGGATGGATCCTCGTGATACTCCCTGCCCTGACGGGCTTTTCTGAGGAGATGGATCCAGGGAGGATCTATGTTCCGTAATTTCTTGTGTGTCGTACTTTTCATCGCTTGTCTTGCATCTATCGGATGCGGACCTGAACCGGAGAAAATTGATTCCGAAACGTTACAGGGAAAGATCACTCTTTCCGGCGCGTGGGCTCTCTATCCCATGGTCGTGACATGGGCCGAAGCCTTTCAGAAGGAAAATCCAGGTGTTATGGTCGAAGTATCTGCAGGAGGGGCAGGGAAAGGAATGGCCGATGCCCTTTCCGGGACTGTGGATCTTGGCATGGTTTCCAGGGATATCTCGATGGAGGAAGTCGCCCAGGGTGCCTGGTGGATTTCAGTCGTCCGGGATGCAGTTGTCCCCACGGTGAATGTCTCGAACCCGCTTCTCGATCAACTTCTGGCCAGGGGAATGGATCGGGAGACCCTGCGGTCAATCTGGATCACGGGAAAGACTCAGAACTGGAAGGAGAGTCCTGGAAATGAACCTCCTCTTTCCATCCATGTCTACACCCGATCCGATGCCTGTGGTGCGGCCAAGACCTGGGCTGACTTCCTGGGTGGGGAACAGGAAGATCTTATGGGAGTCGGAGTCTATGGCGATCCCGGCCTGGCCGAAGCGGTACGGAGTGATCCCCTGGGGATCGGGTACAACAATATCAACTATGCCTATGACCGATCTACCCGGCACGCAAATCAGGGAATCCGCGTACTGCCCATCGATCTGAATGGGAGTGGATCCATTGAACCCGAGGAAGACGTATATGGGACTCTCGACTCGATTACCGAGGCGATCGCGAAAGGTATCTATCCTTCTCCGCCTGCCAGGGATCTTCACCTTGTGACAAAGGGTGTACCTGAACGGAAACTGGTCCGATCCTTTCTTCTCTGGATCCTCAAGGATGGTCAGAGATTTGTCGAGCCTGCCGGGTATATTGCACTCCCGGAAGCAAAGCTTCAGGACCAGATGAAATCCCTGATCGATCCAGCGGCCGTGCAGCCCTGATACCCATGCGTCGGTTCCTGGATAGCTCGGCCAGGAGAGGGATGCAGCTTCTTTCCTTCTTCAGTCTGGTTCTCATGGTCACCATAGGTATCGCACTGCTGGTGAAATCTCTGCCGATTTTAAAGGCTCACAACCTGAGTGACCTTCTCCTGGGTTCGAGCTTCAAACCTCTTCGGGGCGAGTTCGGCTTCCTTCCATTTCTGGTTGGAACCCTGTGGGTGACGGGAATTGCCGTTGGAATTGCCTTCCCTCTATCTCTTCTTTCGGCTCTGTACCTGTCAGAGTACGCTCCCGGTTCTCTGCGAAACGCGTTCCGGCCCCTTATCGATCTTCTTGCAGGAATCCCTTCCGTCATCTACGGTGTCTGGGGAATCGTCGTCTTTGTGCCGCTTGTCCGGGATCACCTGGCCCCCGCCATGGGCCGGTTTTCATCCGGGTATTCGGTTCTCACGGCAGGTATTGTGCTGGCGGTCATGATCCTTCCCGTCGTGATTCATGTTCTTCTTGAGGTCTTTTCCGCGGTTCCGGTGGAATCTAGGGAAGCGGCTCTCTCTCTTGGAGCCACCCGCTGGCAGGCCGTAAAGCACGTCGTTCTTCGACGATCCATTACGGGGATCATTGCCGCCTGTGTTCTGGGGCTCACCCGGGCGTTTGGAGAGACCATGGCCGTACTGATGGTTGCGGGTAATGTACCGGTTATCCCCCGGTCTCTTCTGGATGCCGGGTATCCGCTTCCGGCTTTGATTGCCAACAATTACGGCGAAATGATGTCCATCCCCCTTTATGATTCGGCGCTGATGCTGGCCGCCCTGCTTCTCTTTGGTGTCATTCTCTTCTTTTCGATTCTTTCCCGCTGGGTACTGGTGCGGATAGAGAGGAGGACCCTGTGATCCGGCGATGGGTACGATGGGAGGAAAGGTTTTTTGTGGGCTTGATGATTGGAGCCACATTGCTGATCGCGCTTACCCTCCTGTCCATCGTTGGAACCATCGTGATCAAGGGACTCCCGGCGATGAGCCTGGATATGGTGTTGAAAACTCCCCGCGGAGGGTTTTATCTCGGAAAGGAGGGAGGGATTCTCAACGCCATTCTCGGGTCTCTCTTTCTGACCGGTGGTTCTACGCTTCTGGCTCTCGGATTGAGCCTCCCGGTGGCGTTATACCTGAACCTCTATGCAAGAAAGGGATCGCCCACAGCTCATCTCGTTCGACTTGCCCTGGACCTTCTCTGGGGGGTCCCTTCCATTGTCTACGGGGCTTTCGGGTTTACTCTCATGATTGCGATGGGGATGAAGGCTTCCCTTCTGGCTGGCATTATCACTGTGACCCTTCTAATCATTCCGATTATGGCCCGTGCGATGGATGAAGTGATCAGTATGGTCCCGACGGAGCTTGTGGAAGCCTCTCTCAGCCTGGGGGCAACCCGTCTGGAAACGGCGTTGCGCGTTGTGGTTCGACAGGCTTTCCCCGGACTGCTGAGTGCTGTTCTTATTGCCGCGGGACGGGGAGTGGGGGATGCGGCAAGTGTTTTATTTACGGCCGGATTTTCTGATGCCGTGCCATCGTCCCTTCTTGATCCCGTTGCAACCCTGCCCCTTGCCATCTTTTTTCAGCTGGGAACTCCATTTCCCGAAGTCCAACAGAGAGCCTATGCCTCTGCCATGATTCTTACCATCCTGATCCTGCTCCTGTCAGGGAGTGCAAGATGGATATCCCGTCGCTGGATACGCCACGTTGTGAAATAGGAGATACCATGTCGACTCACATTTCCGTTGAAAACCTGAACGTACATTATGGAAAAGCGCAGGCACTGCATTCCATCAATATGGAAATCCCGGATCGTGCAATCACCGCCATTATCGGGCCCTCAGGGTGCGGAAAATCGACACTTCTCCGTACATTCAATCGACTTGTAGATACGGTGGAGGGAACTTCAGTCTCGGGCAGCGTTCTGGTTGATGGCGAAGATATCTATGCGCGGAATGCGGATGTGACAAGGATTCGTCGAAAGATGGGTCTCCTTTCCCAGCGTCCCTTTCCACTGCCAATGTCCATTTATGACAACGTCGCCTATGGTCCGAGAATCCATGGAACGCCAAACCGCAAGGATCTGGATGCTATCGTGGAAAAGTACCTGAAGATGTCCAGCCTCTGGGAGGAAGTGAAGGATCGCCTCCATGAGCCTGCTACAAGGCTTTCCATCGGTCAGCAGCAGAGGCTCTGCCTGGCCCGCGGCCTGGCGGTAGAACCGGAAATCATCCTGGCGGATGAACCGACCTCGGCCCTTGATCCCGTAGCCAGCCAAAGGATTGAGCAGCGTTTTAAAGCATTGAAAGACAGTTACACCATCATCCTGGTTACTCATATCCTTCGGCAGGCGCGACGGCTGGCCGATTATGTGATCTTCCTTTACATGGGAGAGCTAATAGAGCATGGAAAAGCGGAGGACGTTTTCTCAAGTCCGAAAGAACCCCTGACCCGTGATTACATCATGGGTACAATCAGTTGAGGGCAGCCGAATGAGGTTGTAAATCCTTTCTTGAAAAGAAAGGCCGTTTCTGACACAATACAGACGTGTTCACCCTACCGAACCTTCTGACGATTTTACGGATTTTTCTGGTCCCCATTCTTGTCGTTGTTCTGCTGACCCGATTTGAAAACAGGGAATACATCGGTCTGATCATCTTCTGGCTGGCCTCAATCACTGACTTTCTTGACGGGTATCTTGCCCGTAAATATTCACAGGTGACCACACTGGGAAAGCTCCTTGATCCAATCGCGGACAAGCTGTTAATTTCGAGTGCATTCATTTCACTTGTAGAACTGGGCCTGGCTCCCGCATGGATGGTTCTCATCATCATTGGTCGTGAATTTGCCGTCAACGGGCTTCGCAACGTCATTATCGAAAAGGGGCTTGTTCTCTCGGCCAGCAGGCTGGGGAAATTTAAAATGGGATCCCAGGTTGTATGTATTTCACTTCTTATCCTGGGGGAAAAACTGGGAGAATTCGCCTTTCTGGGGAATGTTGCGCTGTGGGTCGTTCTTGTCGCAGCGATCGGGTCGATGGTAGATTATTTCGCCAAATTCTGGATCCTTCTCTTTCCAAAGAATACTGAATGACAAACAGGGCCAGGATTCGAAAGACATTTTTCAGCGGGCTGATCCTGCTTCTGCCTCTTTGGGTGACCCTTTCCCTCACCGCGTTCATCATCAAGAGGATCACGTCTTTTGTCAGCCCCGGGATATCCAAGATTTTCGAAGCGCTGGAGATCGATATTTCCGCGCCTCTTCTCTATGTCCTCTCCCTGGTCATCGCTCTTCTCCTGATCTACCTGGTGGGCCTTCTGGGACGCAGGGCGGCAGGAAAAGCCGTCATGGCATCCCTGGACAGGCTTTTCCTCAGAATTCCGGTGCTAAAAACGATCTATGCCAGCACACAGCAGATTCTCAGCGCCTTTCAGGGAACCAAAACACGAACCTTCCAGAAGGTCGTGTTAATCGAATATCCAAGACCGGGGATTCAGACCCTTGCCTTCGTCACCAACCAGATGGGGGAGTATCTGACTCTTTTCATCCCGACGACACCCAACCCGACTTCCGGCTGGCTGGCTCTGATGAAGGAGGAAGATTGTATCACGGTGGATCTTACGCCTGATGAGGCACTCAAGCTGATTATCTCCGGAGGGATCATCCTACCCAAACACTTCACTTTCCAGGCACTGACTCGACCGTGATGCAATTTCTGATCCGACACTATCGAAAGGTCGCTTTTGCAACCGTCCTGATCACCATCGGATGCGTCTTTATCATTCCGGGGCTTCAGATAGAAACGGATATCGTCAAACAGATGCCTCAGGATAACAAGGTTTTTGAAACCTTCCGTCATGCTGTCGAAGATGTGGGTACCCTGGATGTCTTTCTGATCATCCTTCGCCTGGATCCCGATTCCGATATGGATACGATCACCCATTTTGCCGATGAACTGGCTGTAAATGTGGAACGTTTGCCCGATATCCGACGGGTGGAATATCGGCTTCCCGATCCCCTTGCCTATTATGGAAGGCTGCTTCCCCATCTCATGGCGATGTCTTCCGACGAAGAATGGGAGGCTGTTCGGGCTCGTCTCGAAACCGGTGCCATCGAACGCAACCTTGCCCTCGTCAAGAGCCGTCTCCAGACACCGCTCTCCGGAACAGTAAAAGGCTGGCTTCGAAACGATCCTCTGAACTTCCTGGAAATCTTCCAGGATCGCCTGACCCAGGACGGACAGGGTTTTTCCCTCGATTTCGGGACCGGCTACTTTCTTTCCGGGGATCACCGCTTTCTGATCCTTATCGCCCGTCCCATGCGCCCGGCACAGGATATCCTTTTCTCCCGTGAACTTGTGAGGGAAGTGAAAGAAGTGGAAGAGCGCACCCTGGGAGAATTTCGAAAGTCACAGGACCTGCCTGAGTTTCAGGTCACAATTGAACATGGGGGCGGATACGTCATCGCCATCGAAGACGGTGCGATCGTCAAGTCGGACATGTTGCGCAATATGGCGACGTCGTTTATTGGCGTTCTCATCCTCTTCCTCTTTGCCTTCCGAAGATACGGTTCCCTGATCTTTGCCGCCATTCCCATTGCCGTGGGGATGCTGCTTACCTTCACCTTTGCGACCCTTGTCATGAAAGAGGTGAATGCCGCCTCCTCCGCCTTTGCCGCTCTTCTTATCGGGCTGGCCATCGATTTCATTATTGTCACGTATGCCCGTTACATCGAGGAGAGGGGGCACGGGATCGATTGTGAGGGAGCCTGCAGGCTCCTGTCCCGCACCGTGTATCCGCCTATATTTATCGGCGCCATCACGACCGCAGCGACCTTCGCATCCTTCGGTGTGACGACTCTGCCCGGACTTCGGGAGCTGGGGCTTCTGACCTCGACGGGAATCCTGATCTGCATGGCCACAATTTTCATCCTTCTCCCCACGATGTTACTTATGGATGCCGGGAAGAAGAGAGTGTCCCGCCTCTATCTCCATTCCTTCGGTTCCGATCAGATTGTTCGATTCTCCATCCGCCATACCTGGATCATCCTGATTGGATCGATTGTCATTACTATAGTCTGCATCTATCTGGCAGTCGGAATTCCCTTTATCGATGATGCCAACACGATGCGAAGCCCTGACAACCGGGGTGTTGTGCTTCGGAAGGAACTCGCTGAATCCTTCGGAACGACCTTCTCCCCCATGATGGTCCTGGTTGAAGCTCCTTCGGAAGATGAGCTTGTGGAGCGAAACTCCAGGCTCAAGGACTTTTTGAATCAGCTCAAGTCTGAAGGGGTGATCACAGGACATGCGGGCCTCTATCAGCTCCTCCCCTCCATATCCTGGCAGCAGGAAAACATTGAACGGAGAAAATCGGAATTCACACCGGAGCATGTGGAAGAAATTCGTAGGGTATTCACCACTACCTGCCAAAAGCTGGAACTCAATGTCGGGGTTTTTGAAACCTTTCTGGGTACCTTCTCCAAAACGCTGGAAAACCCGACTCCGATAACGATAGCCTCCCTTCCGGAACATGATCCGTTGATCCAGCAATTTATCCGACGGTCTGAGGGTAAGGTGGAGAGCATCGTGTCGATCTATCCTCCACAGGGTATGTGGCGACGGGAGCCTCCTCCGACACTCGAATCCTGGATCGACAAGCAGGGGGAGGGAATGACCCTTACGGGAGTGAACGTGTTAAGCCGTGAAATCCGTACGATAGCCCGTCGAGATGCTTTCCGGGCGACAGTTCTGGGATTTGTCCTCGTTTTCATTCTTCTCTACCTTGACTTTAAAAAACTGTCCCTCACCTTTTTCTCATTGATTCCCCTGGTGTTCGGGATCCTGTGGATGCTCGGGACGATGAGGCTCCTCGATATTCCGCTCAACAGTATGAATATTTTTGTCATCGCAATGATCATCGGGATCGGGGTCGACTATGGCATCCACGTCGTCCATCGCTATATGGAGGGAAAAGATGACCCCTGGGCCAGCGTGGCGCGAACGGGGAATGCCATCATCGTTGCGGCCCTCTCCACGATGATTGGCTTCGGGACCCTCACAATGTCCCACTTCCCGGGGCTGCGAAGCATGGGGCTCCTTGCAATCCTTGGGGCAGCCTATTGTGCTCTTGCCTCCCTCACAGTTTTCCCCGTCTTTATCAAGGTTGCCCACCTCTTCCGCCGCGATAATTCCTGAATCATTTCATATTCGATTCAGACGCGCGAAAACCAATGATTTTCGCATCTTTGAGTGCTATTTTGCCATTCATTCCGGGTAGAGTAATATAATAGGTATCTGGTAGAGTCTGTGTGATCCGGATAGTAGAACGCTGTTGCAAGAATGGATAAACCCAGTAAATTCGATTTGGTTTTCATTCAGGAGGGTGGACAATTAATCAACGAATAATCATCCGTTCAAGGTAACGAAGAACAGGTGTTATCATGATCCGGCTCCGCAGCTCAATCCGATCCATTTTTAATCGGATTCGTCGCCTCTGGTGGTTTGTCCTTCGGATTCCCTGCCTTTTCCTGCCTTCCGGGAAGGTTCCTCGAAAAATCCTCTTCGTCTGTCAGAATGCTTTAATGGCGGAACATCTGGCCTCTGTCTGGTCGCTTATCAGGGAAGATGACCGGATCCAATCTTCAATCTTTCCAATTGTTTCTGAATCGGATGACCGGGAAGAGATCCATCGGGCTATACTGCATCACCTGCCTTTTCCGAAGGTTTGTCCTGCAGTTGCATATACCGCTAATTGGGATCTGCTGATAACCGCCGACCGTGTAGATCGATATCTTCTGAGGCCGTCCAGGTATCCGGCATTGAGGGTCCAGCATGGAGTGGCCTTTGACCGTATCTCAAAAAAAGATAACTATCTTTTGCGGGATGCGGGTTCCAGGGGAATAAAAGGTTTGCTTCCCTACGCCAGGGTGTTTGTGAGCTCGGAAAGAAATCTAAACACAATGGTGACATCAATGCCCGAACTCAAGGGTGCGGTCCGAGTAGTGGGAAATCTCCACGATGACCGGATGTTAGAACTCAACGAGAGGCGATCTCAGGTGCGGAGGGACCTGGGATGGAGAGAGAACGAAAGGATCGTTTACGTGATGGGACACTGGGGGAAAGATAACCTTTACCGATGGATGGGCCTTGAATTGATCACAAGATGTCAATCTCTTTCCGAACAATATTCATGGATATTTGATGTGCATCCCAATGAGTATCGTAAAGGGGGATTCGGTCTGATCCTTCAGTCACTTTCAGGGAAGAACAACGTAATCAGAAGCCCGCACGAGAGCTGGATTCCCTTTATGGTTGCGTGTGATGCCTGTATCTCAGACCATACGTCTCACGCACTTCATGCGATGCTTCTAGGAAAACCGGTCATCCTGGCTTCTCAATCCCTTCGCAGGGTTGAAACCGGTTCGATACTTCATCAGCTTGGATCCCTTTTCCCAAATCTCAACAATGACGCCTCCAACCTGAAAGAATGCCTCACAATAGCAATGAATAATCCAAGGACTGCTGAATTGAAAACCCTCTCAGAATTGATCAATTCCGCACCGGGCCAGTATCGTTCAAGGGCCAGGAAGGAAATCTATGATCTGTTAAACCTGGCTCCACTGGAGAATGCGGTTTCATGAGTCAGACAGGTCACGCACTTTACCGCGGAGCCATGACCCGATCTCTGGAACATGGAATCACCATTGTGAGCGGTCTGATTCTTTTACCCATCATGGTGACCTCCCTCGGAACCCGCCTGTATGGATTATGGGTCCTGATTGGGACACTGGGGGGGTATTTTGGACTCCTGGATCTCGGTCTGACGTCCGCCGTACAACGTTTTGTTTCCAGAGAACTCGGACGCAATAACAGAGTGGGAATCGATCGTTTTATCACCACAAGTCTATATTTGTTCTTTTTCTATGGAATGATCGTTTTTTTTATTGCCGGGTTGGTCATACTGTCTGTGCCTTTCTTTACCGCTGGCCCTGAGGATATTCGATTAATCCGCGAGTTAATCATGATCACCGCCGGCGCCATGGCGATTTCATTTCCAATACGGAGTCTTCGGGGTGTCCTCAATGCCTATCTGCGTTTCGACCTCCTCAGTTTGATTTACACTGGAACAACAATTGTCCGCACAGCTCTGATTTCTTTTATTCTTATGCGGGGACACGGCATTCTGGCATTGGCCCTGATCTCCGCTGGATGTCAAATCTTTCAAAGTGTTCCGATTGGATTGGCTGTACGCGCGGTCCATGGAACCATACCCGTAAAGCCGAGATATTTCCATCGTCCCTCCATGTCTGAACTGATGAGCTATGGTGCCTTTTCACTCATGGCACAGGTGACCGACTTGCTTCGGTTTCATGTGAACCCTTTTATTGTAGCCACTTTTCTGGGGATTCCGGCAGTGACCCCCTTTGCCATCGCCGATCGTCTGAGAAGAATGACTGGAGGCATCAGCACCCTTTTTCCCGCCATGCTGACCCCTGTCTTTAGCCGTAAGGATGGAGAACGGGACGAGGAAGGTATCCGGGATTCATACTTCTTCGCCTATCGGTTTTCCTGTTTTCTCGGAGCCTTTCTCGCCGGGCTCGTGTGGATGCACGGACATGAGTTCATTCAGCTCTGGCTCGGCCCCGGCAACAGGGAGATTGAGATTATGCTGTATCTTTTTATGGGGGGAACACTCTTTTCCATGATTCAGACACCCACGGTCAATCTCCTGTATGGAATGTCCCATAATCGCTACTACGCCATGATTAACGGGATTCAAGCCATAGGCACCGTGATTTTAAGTCTGATTCTGGTTCGTCCTTACGGGTTAATTGGCGTCGTGATCGCGAATTCTGTCATCAGTATTTTCGTGAAGACAGGGCTACAGGCGTGGGGAGCCTGTCGTATCCTGGGAATCTCCCTTTTAGAATTTCATGTGCGCCACACCATTCCAAACCTGGCGTTGTCAGCCCTGTTCTTTGCTCTGGTTGTTCCTGCCATCTTTGTCTTTCCCGCTACAAGTCTGCCCGGAATAGCAGGCAGTGCCGCGATAATGACTCTGCTTTACTTTTCTTACATTATTATGGTCGGTTTTACACGTCAACAGAGAAAAATCGTGTGGAAATCGGTGAATGGACCTGCAATGATCAGGACCAGGGCATGAATCGCACGCTGCTTCAGAGAAAATCCCCAGCGGGTTTCATAGAAAGCGCCAAATTGTATCCGCTTGTCAGTATCATCATCCCTGCCCTCAATGAGGAGCTGTGGATTCGCCGATCCATTGATTCTGTTCTTAGGCAGACATGGAAGCATCTCGAGGTGATCGTGGTGAATGATGGATCCACGGATAACACGGAAGCCATCTGTCGCACATATAGAAATCGTATCCGGTACATTCGCCAGGAGTGGAGGGGGGTCAGCGCCGCCAGAAATCGGGGAATTTTCTTATCCAGTGGTTCGCTCATCGGCTTCCTGGATGCCGACGATGAACTCTTTCCTGACATGGTGGATCACCTCGTGAAGCAGCTCCTGCGTTTCCCTCAGGCAGGTGCGGCATCGGGTGCTTTCGTTCTTGAAGGAGATTATGCACCCATTCGTAAGCCTGGCAGGGGATCGATATTTGCAAATGGCGAATCTTCTGGAATTATTCATTCCTTTTTTGACGTCCTTGATAAAACTATCGTTTGTACGGGATCCATGCTGGTTCGGCGTGAAGTTCTTGATCAGGTCGGTCACTTTAACGAGGCCCTGCATGTGGGTGAGGATATGGAGCTTTGGTGCAGGATAGGTGGGAATTTCCCGTGGGTTTTTTCGGATCGGGAGATGATGATCTATCACAAGAACGAGAGTGATTCCGAAAAGAAAAGAATCCGACAGGGGGCAACGTGGAAATGGATATTGACAAAGCGGGAGATGAAAAAGAAAATCCTTTCAGAACACTGGGTAAGTTATCGTCAGTACCTGGAAAGGATCTATATAAAATACTCCAAAAACCTTCTTGTCAAGGGGGAAACTGCAAGAGCCAGAGAAATTCTTGGTACAATCAGTCCGCAGGTTAGAAATATTAGCTGGTACATGCTCTCGATCCTCGCCTTGCTACCATCTTTTCTGGTCGTTCTTATTGTAAAAAGTGTAATTACCTTGAAAAAGGGGTATCGGCTCAATAATACGAAGTGGGTATCCGAGCATGTAAGAAAATTCTGTCAATTACGACGGGCGCATTCGCCTCAGATGTATGAAGATTGATTTCACTCCAAATAGTAAATACAAGGTTTTGGGGCGAAGTCCTTGATTTAGAAATTGAATTTAACTATATTGAAGACATTGGGAGGTGTACATGGAAAACTGTAAAATGCTGGAAGGGTGTCTTTTCTTTCACGACAAGCTTGAAGCCATGCCTTCCACGGCTATGCTGCTGAAAGAAAAATACTGTCTGAAAGCCTATGAAGACTGTGCCCGGTACCGGGTTGCGACAACTCTGGGACGGGAGAAAGTTCCTGGGAATCTCTTTCCCGGCCAGACCGATCGGGCGGACCAGATCTTGAAATCGGCGGGGCACTGAATCTGAAAATGACTTGATATTCTGAGACACCCTTGAAGAACAGAGAATTCCTTGATTTCGTTCTGGACCAGTTGTCCGGGTTAGGATCTGTCAATGCCCGTGCCATGTTTGGCGGGTATGGGCTCTATGAGGGGTCCGTAATCTTTGGCGTCATCCATCGGGATACGCTTTATCTCAAGACCGATGAAATTACCCGAATGGATTATATTCTTGCGGGAATGTCACCTTTTAAGCCAAATGATAAGCAGACACTGATAACTTATTATGAAATCCCAACCGAAATTCTGGAAAACTCTGAAAGCCTGGTGGAATGGGCCATCGCCGCTATCCACTGTCAAAGGAAAAGGAGCTGACCCCCCTGCTTTTCATTGTTATCGTTTCCTGTTCGCCGTATAGCGCCATATGTATTCGACGGGTTTCCCCTGTTGCTCGCCCTTTGCCTGCACGAATAATATTCCCTGTGGCTCAAGCCGATAGAGAATGAATTTTGGGAAATCGTGATTCGGATTTTCGAAAATAACCTGGTTATCGTCCATTTTCGTCATTTGGAACCCGGTTTCGCCTCTTCCGTTGGGCATCGCCAGGTAGACGATTCCATCTTCGCCCTGCTGAATCCGTAAGAACTCAAAGAAGGTTTTTTTATTGGGGGCCGTATCCCGGTGGAATCCCAGAATCATATCCCCCGAGGGTGATGACCATACTTCTTCCTGCTTCATATCACCATCCTGCGCAATCCAATGACCTTCAAGCCAGGAGAGGCGTTCGAGGGAAGGATAGGGTGGGGAATCTCCTCCATGTAAAAAGGTTGCGAGACAGAGAATAGTGGTAAGTAGAGTGATCATTCTTATGGGTTTCATGGTTCTATTGTACTGAACTGTTGACCCGTAAAACAGGGACAGCTTATATTTTTAACGCTCCCGGGCTGAACCGAGAGTATACTGGCCTCGCTTCGCTTGATCATCCTTTGCTCACCGGGATTCTGCACAGACATCTCGGGAGCGCAGGATCGCGTCGAATTGCCTGGGACATGACCTGATTTGTTTTTAAGGGCCGCGATGATATTCTTTCGTTCACGGCAGGGACACGTAACGAGTACATGTCCCACGTTCACTCGCTCATACCCTGAAAAATCAGGATCGTGTCCCATAGGTCTCTGGAGACCACTCCTGGCCTTGAAGCTCTTCGCTTGCCTCAAAGCCCAGCCCCCCCCGGTTGGCTCCGCGGCCTTTGGCCTGGTCGCCGCGCTCCCAGGTTGGACCGAGGGTATGCTGGCCTCGCTTCGCTCGACCATCCTTTGCTCAACCGAGATTCTGCGAAGACATCTCGGGAGCGCAGGATCGCGTCGAATCCCTACTGGCCTTGAAGCTCTTCGCTTGCCTCAAAGCCCAGCCCCCCCCCGGTTGGCTCCGCAGCCTTTGGCCTAGTCGCCGCGCTCCCAGGTTGGACCGAGGGTATGCTGGCCTCGCTTCGCTCGACCATCCTTTGCTCAACCGAGATTCTGCGAAGACATCTCGGGAGCGCAGGATCGCGTCGAATCCCTCCTGGCTTTGAAGCTCTTCGCTTGCCTCAAAACCCTAGAACGATTACAATACCCACACTGCCAGTAGCTCAGGTGGATAGAGCAACGGACTTCTAATCCGTAGGTCGGGGGTTCGAGTCCCTCCTGGCAGGTGTCCTTTGTAAGGGGTCCATTCGGGCCTCGCACCTCCAGAGTGAAAATCGTGGGTATGCTGGCCTCGCTGCGCTCGACCATCCTTTGCTCAACCGAGATTCTACGAAGACATCTCGGGAGCGCAGGATCGGATCGAGTCCCTCCTGGCAGGTGTCCTTTGTAAGGGGTCCATTCGGGCCTCGCACCTCCAGAGTGAAAATCGTGGGTATGCTGGCCTCGCTGCGCTCGACCATCCTTTGCTCAACCGAGATTCTACGAAGACATCTCGGGAGCGCAGGATCGGATCGAGTCCCTCCTGGCAGGTGTCCTTTGTAAGGGGTCCATTCGGGCCTCGCACCTCCAGAGTGAAAATCGTGGGTATGCTGGCCTCGCTGCGCTCGACCATCCTTTGCTCAACCGAGATTCTACGAAGACATCTCGGGAGCGCAGGATCGGGCCAAATTACCCGGGACATGACCTGATTTGTTTTTAGAGGCCATGATGATATTCTATCGTTCACGGCAGGGACACGTAACGAGTACATGTCCCGCGTTCACTCGCTCATACCCTGAAAAATCAGGATCGTGTCCCACAGGTCAGTTGGCACCTCAGCCTTTGGTTTCGTCGCCGCGCTCCAGAGTGAAAATCGTGGGTATGCTGGCCTCGCTGGTTTGGATCATCTCTCTAACGGGAAGGTTTTTCCCCTGAGGCTTGTTATGATGAGACGTAGTCTTAATTCCGAATAGGCAAGGCGGCTCATATGTTGTTTATCTCATATTTCTCAGTGTACAATGATCGAAGTAGGGAGGTATAGGCGATGCTGGAGACCCGTGCACTCGTAAACACTCTGTATTCCAGGCTCAATATCGAGGAAACACTCAAGGGGTTAAAGCCTCAAAAAATGGTGAATTATCACCTTCTTCACTGTCCTCAGTGCGGGAAGAAAAATGCATACCTTTACAACAACCGGGTGAGATTCACGTGTAACTGGCTCGATACCTGCCGGTTTTCGATGAGTCTCTGGGACTACATTAAGAAGAGCCGGAAACTGGATGATGTCGGCACCCTCCATGAATTGACACGATTGGCCAACTACCCGATACCTGATCTGGATGAAGCCCTGGCCACCCGTGTTGCCAGGTTGGAAGAAGAAACCGATGCTCTTGAAATGGCCCTTCACCACTTCAAAGAGGCCCTCTGGTCCGAGAGGGGAAAGAGGCTGCTGGATGTGCTGAAGATGCGGGGACACACCGAAGGCGAGATCATCCTGATGGATCTGGGTAATTTCACAACTCCGGGAGAAGTTGACACCTATCTGACACAAAAGGGATTCGCACCCTCGGTGATCCGTGAGTTGGGTCTGAACGGGGAGGGGATGGGATACACACACAAGCTGGTCCTGCCTCTCCGGGATGCAGCCGGAATGCTTCGGGGGTTAATTGTCCAGGCGACCGAGCAGGCGGAAACCATCTACCTCTACACCCATGAAATGGATCGAACGGCACTGTTTAACCTTAACGAAGTCCGGGACATGAAGGAGCTGCTTGTTGTGGAATCCTATCTCGACGCCCTTTCCATGACGGTTCGGGGGATGAAAGGTGTCGTAGCCACGGGTGGTTCCACTATTCACGATCCCCAGGTACATGAAGCACTGCGTCATGGAGTCCGAAACCTTATTCTCGTGTTTAACAATACGGAAAGTGGTAAGCAGGGCGTCGAGCGCTCGCTTACCTATTTGAATATTGTTGGCCTAAAGGTCTTTATCGCATCCCTGGTGGAAGGGTATGGCTCTCCGGGAGAGGTGATGAATGGGGATAAGGAGAAAAACCTATCCCCGCTTGGAATGCAGGGGTTGAAGGAACTCCTCCGAAAACCGACAAGGGCGTGCGAATGGAAGGCGGAGCGGATTCTCTCCCGGTACAACCTCTCCAATCCCCTGGAATGGGAAAAGGCCAAAACCGAGGCGTACCGGTATGTCGAAACGATTAACGATCCCATTGAAACGGAGATCTTTTTCAATACCATGGCTGCAGCCATGGAAATCTCCGACGATTTCTTTGAACGGGGGTTAAAACACTATGAAGAGGCCCAGGAAAATCTCAGGATCCGCCAGAGCCTTGCCATCTTCCTGAACAAATTCGCCACCACGCAGGCTGCCGGTCAATCCCTGATGGATGACGGAAAATATAACGATGCCAAAGACTATCTGGAAAGGGAACTTCGGACGCTGGTCCTCGATTTCGAACGGGTCAAGGCCAGAAGAGCCAAAGATTTAAGCCTGTACCTCCGGGATAAATTTAATAACCTTGCAGAAAGAAAACAGGAGCTTCTCGGCCTTCGACTCAACCGTTTCAAGGAGTTGACCCGAATGTTGGATGGAATCCAGCCCGGCCTTTACATCCTGGCGGCGGAATCCTTTGCAGGGAAAACCGCCTTTCTGACCAATCTCTTTATGGATATTCTCTCCAGTGACCACGATGTAAGAGGACTCTTCTTTTCCCTGGACGACGACAAGGATGCCATTATCCATCGTCTTGTGGGAATCCTCACAGGCCTGGATATCAATATTCTTCAACGGTGGCCCGAAGAACCTGATATTCAAAAACAATTACGTTCTGCATTCAACGAGTTGATCGATCTGGCTGAGACGGGCAGGCTGGATCTTTTTGACCTTTCGGATACGGCGAACCTGGATTCCGTTGAATCGGAAATCCGAAAGCGCGCGGGCAGCAAACTGGTTGTGGCCATCGATGGGATGTTCAATCTGGAAGAGAGGCAGGATGGAAGCAGGGGACCAGGGAACATTGAGATTTCCAGGCGGCTGAAAACCCTCGTCGATACATTTAAAATCCCCATCATACTGACAGAAGAGTTGGGAAATTATATGAGCGGTCTCCCTCTCGATACGAAGGCAGCAGCACGGGAGATTCTGGATATCGGTCAATATGACTACCATGCCGGCGTCGTCTGGCTACTCTACCCGCAAAATCGGAGTGAATATCCCCACCACGACAGTGCACCACTCGTCCTGGATTTCGCCAAAAACAAGCTGTCCTCCTTTCGGGGGCATCTGAACCTTATTTTCCACAAAAACCAGGGAAAAATCGATGAAGTAACGACTACCTGAATGAGTCATACTGAGGTCCAGAATCATCGCCTGTCTGTGGTATACTTATGGCCCACTTGAGCAGCAGGGCCCCATTTCGGGCAACCCTGCAGGTCGTTCATGGAGTCCTTCTCCGGAGCGGCACGGTGGTGAGCGTAGCTCAAGGGCAGAGCACCGGACTGTGGATCCGGTGGTTGGGGGTTCAAATCCCCTCGCTCACCCCAACTTCGCGCCTGTAGCTCAGTCTGGATAGAGCGTCAGACTCCGGATCTGAAGGCCGGGCGTTCGAGTCGCCCCAGGCGCATTCTCGACTTCCTCAATAGCATTTCGATTCGAGCCCTCAACCGGTATGGTTGTTGGGGCTCCTCGCTTGCCCTGCCATAGCTGTGAGCGACGGCGGGCGCCAACAGAGTAGGGTACTGGGGATGGTGGCCTCGCTGCGCTCGACCATCCTTTGCTCAGCCGAGATGCTGCGCAGACATCTCGGGAGCGCAGGATCGCCCCAGGCGCATTCTCGACTTCCTCATTAACATTCCGTTCGAGCCCTCAACCGGTATGGTTGTTGGGGCTCCTCGCTTGCCCTGCCATAGCTGATGAGCGACGGCGAACTGCCACAGGCTCAATGACTGGCTTTTGGATGAAAATTTTTAATGCTTTGAGCTCTGTTGACCTCCTGGTTTTGGGCATGGTAGCCTGCATATACCGGCGGTCCCGAGAATCGTATCTGGGCTTAAACATCAGATACCGGAGCCGCAGAACCATTCAGGGAGGTGACTGTGAAACGAGTGACAGGCATCGGAGGAATATTCATCAGCGCAAAAGACCCGGCCAGATTGTGTGAATGGTATAAGACCCATCTCGGAATCGATGTCCATGAGTGGGGCGGTGCGATCTTTCGCTGGGTTGACGATACTGGTACTCCTGTAAATGGCACAACCGTCTGGTCCGTTGGAGATGGCTCGTACTTTGCTCCGAGCAGGGCCTCCTTCATGGTCAACTACCGGGTGGCAGACTTAAAAGGGCTTCTGAAGGTGCTTCGGGAAGAGGGTTGTCAGGTCCTGGATAAGATTGAGGAATCAGAATTCGGGATATTTGGCTGGGTGATGGACCCCGAGGGTAATAAGGTTGAGCTGTGGCAGCCTCCTGAGGGTCAATAGGCAGAACCGGATGTTGAAGATTCCGTCGACTACATTTACGCCCGGTCAGGTCTCTGACCGGAGCTGTATCCCGCCCACCAGGTTGTCGTAGATGGAGAAGACCATCGGGACACTTTCGGTAATCGGCGTCTGGGAGGGTGTATTGTCGGTCAAACGCCCCTGGTAGTTGATCCTGGTTGGGACAGGCTGGGCAGATAGTGATGTGGAAACAATCAACCCCAATACAACAGAGAACATGGTGATCGACCGAATTATCTTTTTTTGATGTTCCTCTGTACCCTCCTGGGTCATTTCCTAGGTGCCGCTGGATATTTCCGGTATGCGGGGTGGGTCTTCCGGGTGGGGTGGAACAGGCCCTTCCGGAGAATTGTGGTGCCTGGTCTCCCGAGACTTGGATGGTTCCTCTCCCGGTTCCGGGCTTTCCTCAGAGTTTGCCTTTGCGTTCCAACTCACTTCCGCCGTCTCCACTCGGGCGACCCAGCGGATGGTCTCTCCGTTGCCCTGCACCTGGGGCATCAGGGCGTCGAGGGTGTCGCTGGCGAGGACCTGGACGTTCCAGGCTGCATCATCCTCACCCAGGACGGTGATGATGGGTGTTCCGACCAGTGTTGTGGTACCCCCGACGTTCTCGATGAGTCCCTGTGCACGGTATCCGGCTGACTCCCCGGCCGACGTTCGTCCGGCAAACAGGATATCGAAGGATACCGTGCGTCCGTCAGCAATGGTAATACGCTGACTGGTGCTGTTCCCGTCCAGGAAGAGGTCGTGCCAGGTGCCCGCCGCCATGGCGTATTCCCTCCGCAAGACGTATACCGAGGTCTGGGCATCGCCCGCGACCGCAAAGCCGCCACTGGCATAGGCCATCTCACCAAAGTGGGTCGCACTGCCATAGACGCCGCCCGGTACGGTGGCATACGCACCGCTGACCGTGTTGGCCCGGCCCCCGGCGACGGCCCAACTGCCGCTGGCCGTGTTGTCCTGTCCGCCGGCGACCGTGGCATACGAGCCGCTGGCTGAATTGCCCCGTCCACCGGCAACGGTGACATAACTGGTGCTGGCAGTGTTCTGGCGGCCGCCGGCTATGGTGGAATAGCCTGACGCGCCATCAATCACGTTTCCATATCCCCCGCCGATGAAATTGCCCCAATTGGTGGCTGGAATCAGATTGTTGGCTCCGGCAACGATGGCATTGTAAATGCCGCCGGTGACCTGATTGTTTGCCCCTCCGCCAATGAAGGAATAGTCCCCGCCAGCTGCCGTGTTATATTGACCGCCGACCACGACATTTGGACCAAAGTTTGGTCCGTTGGCCTCGTTGTCATAGCCGCCGCCAACGAAAGCGTACTGACTGCCGGCAGAATTGCTCCGTCCTCCCGAAACAGTCGAAGCATAACCGCCGGCAGTGTTCGTCGTTCCCCCGGTAATCGCCGACAACGTACCGCTGGCGGTGTTGTTCGCGCCACCACCGACGGTGGCAAGCGTGTTGTTGCCCACAGTTCCGTCGTCGCTGCCAGCCTGGTTGTTCTGACCGCCGCCGACCACGCCCACGTGATCGACCACCCGGTTAAGATTTCCGTTCTGCCCCCCCCCGCCGATCACGGCGCCAAAGGTCCCGCTAGCGATCCAGTTGCCACTGTAGCCGCCGATGAGGTTGGGGCTGGTGCCGGGCTCTATTCGGAGAGCACGGGTGTTGGCGACTTCCAGGTTCAGGGCAAAGGTATCGTTGGTTCCCAGCCATCCTTCCGCCCCGAAGGTATTTCCTCCCTGCTGGTAAAACGAGCCTGCGTGAAGGCCGTCGAGGAGATCGGCGTTGAGGTTGGTTACTACGGTGGTACTGTCCACTGAGAACGGGGCGCTGGCCCCGGATGTGCCGCCGTCGAAGGCCGGTATCCCGGTAACGGTTTCGTTCTGTGCCAGGTTGAAATACTGCGGGTGGTCATCGTCACTTAGGCCGGTCAGCGCCCCGTGGTCGGTTACTCCTCCCGCACTGGCACAGGTCGGGGTGCCATCCTGGGCGAACCCGGTCAGGAAATCCCCGGGAGAGCATGGGGAGATCAAGGCCATCTGCCAGGAGGAGGATTCAATCCCGCCGAGGGCATCGCTGTCGGAGGCCTTTTCCGCCTGGTTGGCATACCCCACGGAACCAATCGGCTGTCTCGGAGTCAGGGTTTCTCCCGCCGCAGTGATCTCCAGGTAGCGGGCCGTACCTTCGGTGAAGACGGAAGCAGGAATGGGATTCCCATTGCTCCCCAGCAGGACGCTGAAGATCCCGTCCACTACATCCACGCCGGGCCAGGTCTCGGTCCAGAGCTGGGTTCCGCCCACCATGTTGTCGAAGATGGAGAAGACCATCGGGACACTGTTTGTGATCGGTGTCTGGGAAGGTGTGTTGTCAGTCAGGCGCCCCTGGTAATTGATCGTGGTCGGGACGGTCTGTGCCAGCACCGGAAAGGCCGTAATCAGAAGGATTATTATGATGCCCAAAATAGCAATGGCTGCAAATGTCTGTTTCATGGTCTTCTCCTTACAGGGTCTGTTTGTCAACGTGGTTCATAACGGGACCACGGTGCCCGGATCGATCCATTCAGCTCAGGGGAGATCGACTCTCCGCTTCGCCCCGGTGCTGTGGCCAGGATGTTGTAGCAGGTCAGGTCCTCGGAGGGAGGAGATTCATCGGTGTAGTACTTCTCCCCTGTGCTGTCATAGAGGCCGCTGAAAATTTGGGAACAGTCGATGGCGCGGTAAATGGAATAGGGTGCATTGTTGCCGGACCAGTCCAGCCTTGGCCAGTCGGGATCTCCCATATCCCTGGTCACCATGAGAATCACCGGGACAAGGGTGGAACCGTACCGTCCCCAGAATCCAGACTGGAGGACATAGTGGTAGGACGAAGAGCAGCCGACCGTCATCTCCTGACCCAGGGAACCATTCATTGCAAAGCTTGGCGTGGAAGAGTCTGCCGGCTGACCCGCGGTATTTAGGGTCACCTGTTGAAGGCAATAGGAGGTGGAACACCCGAGAGTCCGAAGTCCATTCTGCATTTTCCCGGAGTCAGATTGGATAAAGGAAGGAGAGGAATGAATGGAGCCCGGAGGTGAATTTGTTCCCTGATGGTAGGCTGTCTGAGCATGGAGTGGATAAGCTGTGATAAAAAGTAGGAATACGGTGATACAAACGATCCTGAAAAGAACGGAATGTTCTTTCATTAACCCCCCAATCAATTGTCAGTTCCGAAATCATTTCATAGCAGATTGGCATCTCAAGTATACGCCTGTGTTAGAGAGAAAAGATAGAGCCACAATTAGAAAATCAATCCTGAAAATTCAAGATTTGAAGATGCGGTTGTTACGATGAATTAATTCAGGGAATCGATGTGTCTGATAGATGAAAAATTATGAACCCGGTTCCAGGAAGTTGATTCAGAAGGTTTTATATTGCACTGTTTCTCAGTGCTTGTGCTTTGATTCCTTGATGCAGTCTGGCAGCCAGATACAGTCGGTGCGGTCACAGTGTCCGTCTCGTGCCGTGCCGTAGCAGGGGAAGTTCTTTTCCTGGGTCTGGATCGATCGGATGAGGTTCGCCTTCGTGACCTTATGAATTTTTGTTATGCCTAATTCCCTGGCCTTCTCCTGAATTTGCTTTATGTTCATGTCCCCCTCCTTACCTTTACGATGGGATGGGAGGGGCTTCCCTGTCAAGGAGATCGAATCCATTACTAATGATTTGCTTTAGTTTATTATCCCCTGAACAGACAACCGGTCAGAAGCGGTCCCCGATGGTCTGGAAAAGCCGATCTCTGCCCTCCTCAGTCCTTCCATATTCCAGAAAGAGAGGCCTAATGAAAAGGTGATGAACCATTCTTTGTCTCCTGAAAACCTGAAGGCAAGTATATTGATAGTTTGCAGGCCGGATAAGAAAACGATGTCATGCAGATTGAATTCACCGGGGTTTCCGTACTTCTGCCCGGCATCCGGGGTCTTTGTCCCGGTGATACAATAGGGTGTATGCGCGTATACATGGCTGCGTCGGAATGTTCTCCCTTCGCCAAGGTGGGAGGGTTGGCCGATGTTGTCTTTTCCCTCTCCCGTGCACTTGCCGATCAAGGGGTTTCAACCACGGTTTTTCTTCCCAATTATGGGGGAGTAGAACGGGATCGGCTGATCCTGGAATCATGGGAGGATGGAGGCCCGATCCCCGATGAAGGAGGAGGCCACCAGTGGAATGTCCACCTGAAAAATACCAAGGCGACATTTTGTCTCCTTGACCTTCCCCCCTGGTTTAGCCGTCCGGGTATCTACGATGATCCGGCTACCGGGGAAGGATACCCGGACAATGGAGAGCGTTTCCTTGCCTTTTCCCATGCCGTGGCTTCGATCATCGGGAAAGCGGCTGGAGAGAGAGACGTGGTGCATCTCCATGATAACCATACGGGTCCGGTCGCGGGTTATCTTCGACAGGCATCTTGCCCGGGTCGGATCGTCTTTCACATTCATAACCTTGGTTACCAGGGCAACTTTGAGGCTGACCTCTTTGCCCGTTCCGGGCTTCCCGAATCGTGGATGTGGGCGGAGGGACCCGCAGAGTTCTATGGGAAGTTTTCCTTTATGAAGCTGGGAATTTCCCTTGCGGATGAGGTGGTCACCGTCAGCCCGCGATACGCGGAGGAAATTCTCTCCGGTCCCGAATTCGGATGCGGTATGGAGGGTCTGTTGAACTCCAGGGGGACCCATTTCCGGGGAATTCTCAACGGTATCGATCCTGTCGAGTGGGACCCCGCCTCCGATCCTCTGATTCCCCATCCCTATGATCCGGGCAGGATGGAGGGGAAGGCGGCCAATAAGAAGGCTCTAAGAGAAGCATTTTGCCTTCCGACACCCCGGACCGACACCCCCATGGTCGGTATGATAACCCGTCTGGCCGAGCAAAAGGGTATCGGACTGGTCATCGATGCCATGAAAGAACTGATGTCTCTCCCTCTTCAGCTCGTCATCCTGGGGGAAGGTCGTCTGTCGTACCATCAGGCACTGCAGTCTGCGGCAGCGAAAAACCGCCGCCGTTTCGGGCTCAGGCTTGGATATGACAATAGTCTGGCCCATCTCATCGAGGCCGGTTCCAACCTCTTTCTCATGCCATCCCTCTACGAACCCTGCGGGTTGAACCAGATGTACTCTCTCCGCTATGGAACCCTTCCAATCGTGCGGCGGGTCGGCGGTCTTTTCGATACGGTTCGACCCGTGACGGAAGATGGGAAGGACGGGTGGGGATTCACCTTTGATGAGGCTCATCCTGACGCCCTCCTGGAAGCGGTTCGCGAAGCGATTTTCACCTATCGGAGAAAGAAAATCTGGGCTTCCGCCGTTCAACGTGCCATGGCCCTGGATTTTACGTGGGCGGCATCGGCTCGAAAATTTCTGGAACTCTACAGGGGAATGGCGTGACGGGAGGTCCCAGGGTCCACATCTGGTGGCACTTTCATCAACCGTTATACCGGGTGGGTGAACGGGCCCTCCTTCCCTGGACCAAGCTCCATGCCTGCCGGGACTATCTCGATATGGCCGACGTCATCGCATCAGTGGAAGGTGCACGGGCGACCTTCAACTTCACTCCGGTCCTCCTGGACCAGCTTCGAAGCTGGGAGCCCGATGTTTTCATGGATGTGTTTGAAAAACCGGCCAGGGACCTTACCGATGAGGAACGGGTCTTTATTCTTAAACACTGTTTCAACGTGAACTGGCGAACGGCGGTCTACCCCGTTCCCCGGTACCTTGAGCTTCTTAAAATGCGGGGCGCGACCGTAATTGAGGCCGCCCTTCCCGGCGTGGCCCGTCAATGGACCGACCGGGACTTTGAAGATCTTCAGTTTCTCTTTCTGCATGCCTGGTGCGGAGAAGTGATTCGGTCGGACCCGGACATTCATGACCTTGTGTCGGTTCTGTCCGACCGTTCCCACGAGGACCGTCTTGCTCTTCTTGATCTCATGAAGAAGCACTTCACAACGATCCTTCCCCGCTATCGCGAGCTCCATAAGGAGGGGCGCATCGCGCTGACGACCACACCCTACGCTCACCCGATTTTACCCATCCTCGTCAGTCCTTCCTCCGTAGCCAGGGCCCATCCCGACCTCTCGGTCCCTCCCATTACTCCCGATCCCGTTTCGGCCCGTCGTCACATGGAGAAAGCCCGTTCCGTCCATGAAGAGATATTTGGAGTCCCGCCCGACGGGTTATGGCCTTCGGAGGGATCTGTGAGCGAAGAGTGTGTTCCCCTCTTTCAGGGCTATCCCGTTGTGGGAACGGATGAAGGAGTTCTCCGTGCCAGCGAAGCCGAATCGGGTGACCCGGCCTATCTTTATACCCACGATGCGTTTGAGGGACGTTTCGTCTTTCGTGACCATGCTCTCTCCGACAAGATCGGGTTTGTATACGGGGGAATGGGGATCGATGACGCCGTCCGTGATTTTGTTCAGTCGGTTGCCCGGTACCACAGCCACGGAGTTGTCCATGCCATTCTTGACGGGGAAAATCCCTGGGGCGGATACTCCGGGATGGGTCGGGAATTTCTTCGGAAGCTCTACCAGAAATCCGCATCGGAACTTGGAATTGACCATGCACGTGACCTGATCGACGATGGAGAGACCCGATCCATCCAATCTCTTTTTGCAGGCTCATGGATCGATGCCAATTTTAAGATCTGGATTGGGGATCCCGTGAAGAATCACGCCTGGATGCTTCTCGAGGAGGCCAAACAGATCCTGCGGAACGAAGGAGATGGACCCTCACCGTCTCTGATGGCGGCCCAGGGAAGTGACTGGTTCTGGTGGTACGGTGAAGGAAACTCCAGCCCCTATGAACCTGAATTCGACCTCCTTTTCCGGACACACCTGAGTGAGGCGTACACAGAGCTCAACCAGTCTCCTCCCATTCATCTGGGCGAGAGCCTGATCGTCTCGGAGGTTTCCGTGGAGAGGCATCCGGTCCAGACGATCCGTCCATCTATCAACGGGAGGGTTGATTCCTACTTCGAGTGGGAGGGAGCCGGACGCTTTATCGATCAGGGAGATGCCATGATGGGATCTTTTTCTCCCTTCAAGGAGCTGATGTACGGCTTCGATCTGGAAAACCTCTATCTCCGGCTCGATCCCACTCCGCCTGCACGGGCCGACGAGATCTTCGAAGGTATGGAAATTCACCTTTCCCTTCACCTGCCGGAAAAGTGCCTCATCGCCCCGGAGGCCATGGAGGTAAAAATCGGTTCCATCCTGGAGCTCAGCGTTCCCTTCAGGACATTACACGCAGAGCCCGGGGACACGGTTTCCTTTCACCTTATGATGAATCAGGGTGATGCAATGGCGACACGCTACCCGAGGACGGGCCTTGTATCGTTCACGGTGCCCGGCCCCAACTTCAACGAGGAGATGTGGTGCGTATGATTCACTATTTCTTTTTCAGTAATGAAATCTATCGGACCCCGGGGTCCATCCACGGAGGCATCGATGTCTGATCTGCGCCATGATCCCATCCAGAGGCGATGGGTGATCATCGCCACGGAGCGGGGCCGAAGGCCCCACGACTTTCGAAGCCCGGCCGAAGCCAGGCAGACCCATTTCTGTCCCTTCTGCCCCGGTCACGAAGAAGCAACACCGCCGGAAATTGCCAGAATCTCCGAAGGTCGAAACTGGAAGGTCCGCGTGGTTCCCAACAAGTTTCCTGCTCTTCGGATCGAAGGCGGCCTGGACCGCCAGGGGGTGGGAATCTTTGACAAAATGAACGGGATCGGTGCCCATGAAGTCGTGATCGAGACACCGGATCACAATGCCAACCTCTCCGACCTTCCTGTCGACCATCTCATTCTTGTACTGAAGATGTGCCAGGAGCGTCTGAGAGATCTCAACCGTGATGGACGATTTCGATACTGCCTGCTCTTCAAGAATCATGGAGAAGCTGCCGGAGCGTCCATCGATCATACCCACATGCAGATTATTGCGACCCCCGTCACACCGAGAACTGTTGCCATCGAACTCGATTCATGCCGGGACCACTTCCGGCTGAAAGAAAGATGTCTGATCTGCGACATTCTCACACAGGAGATGGAGCAGAAGATCAGGATCGTAAGGGCCAACGAACGATTTGTGGTCTTCGCTCCCTATGCTTCCCGGTTTCCCTTTGAGACGTCCATTGCTCCACGGTTTCATCAGCACGACTTTTTACTCACGACGGAGGAAGATCTTCGCCTCCTGGCGGTCACGCTGAAGGATACGCTGATGCGCCTCAACCGGAGCCTTCTCAACCCGCCCTACAACTTCATCCTCCATAATGCACCCAATACCGGCGCAGGCCCTCTTCGTCCCGGATACTGGCAGACGCTTCCCTTTGATTATCACTGGCATATTGAGATTATTCCTCGGGTTACAAAGATGGCCGGGTTCGAATGGGGGACGGGCTTCTACATCAATCCGACACCTCCGGAGGAGGCAGCCGAATACTTACGGGAAGTAGAGCTGTAGACCGTGAGGGTAGGCCGCGGGGAGGGTTACTCCCCGCGGGAATTCACAATTGAGTCTTACTTCATCTCCTTCATGGAGACACCTTTCCCTTCGAACTCGATGACCATGTCTTCTTCTTCCATCTTGGACATGGCTTCCTGATCCTTTTCGAGATCGAATTCCCACTTCGCCATCGTCTTGCCCTTTTCCGGCGCTGTCGTAGAAACAATCGGGGTGGGGGTGTTAAAGGTGATGGAGACACGGAAGCCCTTCATCATGGGCAGCATCATGTCCTTCATGGCGTCTTCATCCGGCATGCCTTCCATGGAAGGGGCTTCCTCGCCCTCTTCCGCGGCTTCGGCCTTTTCCTCCCCCTTCTTGGACTTCGAGAAGATCACATAGTTACCCTTGGCGTTTTTCGTGATCTTCATGTCGTTGTCCTTGAAGTAGGATACTTTGGACAATTTGGTAAAGTCTTTGAAGGTAAAGGTCAGTTCGACGTGTTCCCAACCGTCCTTCTTGTAGGTCTTCGAATCGGTCAGGGATATTCCATCCTGCTTGAGACTGTCAAATTCACCCTTGATTTTATCTTCTTCAAAATTGAAGATGTTCATCTCGTCTTTTTCCGGCTCTTCCGTGGCTTCCCCGCCCATGTTCTTGGACATCTCTTCCGCCATCTGGCTCATGGCCTTCATCTGCTGGGTCATCATCTCGCTCATGGCGTAATGCAGATCGACCTTGCCGGACCCGTCCTTATTCAAGGTAATAACCTGATCATACTGGATACAGCTCACGAGGGCGATCATACAAACGGTTGCGAGTACAAGGGTAAGAAAAGTGCGCATAGTCTCCTCCTTGCCAAGAGTATACCATGACAGATTTCCCCAACGTCGATAAGCGATCCAACGTATTCGATCTATGAGAGGTCAATTGACATCACTCTGTCCGGCCGATACAATACCGTCATGAAGCATACCTTTTTCGGTTTGCTCGTTTTTTGCCTCGTCTGTCCGCTCCTGGCCCAGATGACTCCATCCGACGCTGTCCGTATCAACGTTCGTGTGGAGCAGACGCTATTGGCGGGTGAGATGGAGGCATACGCGAAACTCTATGCGGCCTGGTCTCAGGAGTTCGGGCGGTACAAGACGCTCCATGATCGGCTCTATACCGTCATTCAGGGTGAAACCCTGGATCGTGAAGAGCTCGAGAACACCACCGCACAGCTTCAGGTGGAATGGAGTTACCTGAACGCCCTGCAGGCACGGCTCACCGACTTGAGCACCCAGATTTCCCGCCGGATGGACCGGATCGCTGCACTCAAAGTGGAGCAGGATCTGGCCAGAGGGGAAGAAGCCACCGAGGAACCTCTCACCGGAAAGTGGGAGGTGATATTGAATCCCGGCGATCAGGAAGGCGTTTTTCGACTCAAACAGTCTACGACCCTGATTTCAGGAGACTACACTCTCACGGGTGGATGGACGGGATCTCTGAAGGGTACGCTGGTGGGGGATCGCGTCAGGCTCGAGCGTATCGATTCGGAAAAAGGTTTTATCGCCGTATATTACGGAAGACTAAAGAAGGAGGAAGAGACCATCAGCGGTACATGGGAGGCCACAATGTTTACGACCGGCGGCCCCATGACCGGAACGTGGTCCGCCAAGAAAATTCATGAACCCTAAACTCGTATTTGCATTCATCATCGGACTGAGCCTGGGACTCCTCCTGGGATATATCTTTACCGATCTCCACTATCGCAACCTTGAACGGGCTCAGATGTCCGGATCCATGATGGGTATGGGACAGCCCCAGATGGCTCCCGGGGAAAATCCCCACTCCATGGACGGGGTCATGCAGAGAATCCAGGACCTGGAAGGGCTGATCGAGAAGGACCCACAGAATTACGATGCTCTGGTGGAACTGGGAAATCTCTATTACGATGCCAATATCTTCGAGAAGGCTGCTCCCCGCTATGAAGCGGCGGTTCAGATCAAGGGAAATGATCCCAACGTCCTCACCGATCTGGGAACCTGTTACCGTAACACCGGCCAGTTCGACAAGGCGGTTGAAATGTACGACAGTGCTTCGAAGCTGGATCCGAACCACTGGCATTCCCTCTACAACGCCTGTGTGGTTTCTCTCTATGATCTGAAGAATAAGGACCGCGCGAAGGCCTATTATGAAAAGCTCAAAAAGGTGGTTCCGAAAGAGATTAATCTTGCGGAAGTGGAGGCGGATCTCGGAGCTTCCTGATGCGCCGGTTTTTCTGGCTCATCCTTATCGGCCTCGCATATCTTTTCTGGAGAATAATTTCACGTAAGCCCCGGGATCCCGATCTCGGGTGGAGGAAGTTTTCCCGGATCCACAAAAAGAGCCACCGCTTTTCAACGGGCGGTGAGATGGTGAAAGATCCTGTCTGTGAGTCCTATCTGCCCAGAGAGCGCGCGGTCGAAGCCTATGGGCACTATTTCTGCAGCAAGGAGTGTGCGGAGAAATGGTCAACCAGAACGAAGTCGCAATAAACATTCCCAACACCTGGGACCAGATTATTTCCATTGGGAGGCTTCTCTACGACAAGGGTCTCATTGTGGGGGGGGAAGGAAATATCAGTCTCCGTCTTCCGGATGGGAATCTCCTGGTCACGCCGTCCCGGATCTGCAAGGGACGTCTTACGGTCAAGGACAGTGTCATGCTCGACCCCATGGGCGGCCAGATCTCAGGGGACCGGGAACCCTCCTCCGAACTTCTCCTTCACCTCCATATTTACAGGCAGAGGGACGATGTGCAGGCCATTGTCCATGCCCATCCCCCCATGGCCACGGGGTTTGCCGCGGCGGGAGAATCACTCAGCGATCCGATCCTGGCGGAAATGTATGCCAATTTCCGGAGGGTACCCGTCACTCCCTACGCCAATCCGGGCTCCCTGGAACTTGCGGAGGCCATCGCTCCCTTCCTTGAGGATCACGATGCCCTTCTCCTTAGAAACCACGGAGTCATTACATTCGGGCCCGACCTGGAATCGGCCTATCTTCGAATGGAACTGGTGGAACACTTTGCCCGAATCTCACTGGTGACCCGGACCCTGGGTCGTCAGTCCCCGATTCCCGGTAAGTACCTGCTTCTCCTGGAGGAGGATTGGCGGAAGCACCGGCACGATCCCTTGCCCACGGTCCCGAAGCGCAGAAGCGCCCGGTCACTCCTTCAGGAGCTCTTCGAAGAGCTGGTTAACCGCTACATCAAGAAATAAAAAACTAAGGGCAGGAGGGGTCGGGATTGATCGTCGCACAGGTGTTCGTCGTCGTGCGTGAAAATCCGTGACCGCCCTCGTTAGGTCCCAGAATCGGAACTACGGTGAAGTAGGCGTCACCTGAAATGTTTGTTGAGTAGGAATGCCCACTTTCCGTGCAGCTTAAGGGATTGGGATCGTATCCTTCACTTTCAAGGAGAGAAAGAGATTTTGAGTAGACGGCAAAGCTCTGCGAAGGCTCCGTTGCCACGTTACAGGGATCACCCCATGTCAGAAGGATATCGTCCCCGGATGGAGAGCGCGTTCCCGCCGCTCTGATCATCCAGTTCCAACCATATGAATCTGTACTGGTATACCCTGAAGGTGTTGTACTGTTGCTTTTGTAAAAACATCTACCAGATGGTGGGGTGTTCGTGTCAGCTGCTGCTGGGTAAGATCCCGGATATGTTGGTGCATCCAAATCGTAGAATCCAACATAGAAATCACCGACAGTAACTGTTTGAGGTGTGCTTAATGTATAGTTATTCCAACTTGAAGAGCTAACAACCTGAACAGTGACATTCTGAGTATAATCGAGTGTGGAATTGGAAGGTGAACCAGAGCCCGATGTATCTCTGTAAAAAAGAATCTGTATATTCCGGCCAACTGAAATTGTACCATCCCAGAAAATTACATTAACTTCAGTAACGGTGATTGGATATTCAGAAGGACTAAAGCGTTTGATCCATGCAAGGCGGCTAGTGCTGGTACCGCCAAATCCAACATTTGTATTTGGTGAACCGTCGTCAAAGGAAAAAGATATAGGAACGTATCCTGTCTGTTTGCTTACCATCACACCATCTCCCGAGCCATCTTCTACGAGCGTACCGGGCGAGCCAGCCTCTAAAACGCACGATGCATTTTCTGCTCCGGTCCGGATGATCGGTTTGACGTATTCATGGAAGATGAGGGGCTTGTCGTACGGCGGCCACAGGTGACAGTAGCTCATGATCGTCCCGTCCGACTCGGCGGCTGGTCCTTCACAGCACCCTGTTTCCACAGGATTTCCCACATAACAGCAGTCGAGCCAGGTTCCGGGAGGGTCCTGATAGCAGTGAGTGTGCCGGGAACCGAAGTTGTGTCCAAGTTCGTGCGCGTATCCATCGGCATCCCACGTATAGGATGTGGTGGGGTAGCCGTAGGTGCCGTTGATTCCGATAACTCCGTACCCATATGTGGTACTGCAGAGGCATCCACCGGTACAACGCCACGCAATCCCGCCGCCCAGGTTTTTAAGTGAGAGGAGAATGGCGGTCGCCCTGTTTACGCTTCCCATGTATGTCTGGTAATAGGTTCCGATCTGAGTGAGCAATGCGGATGTTGTCGATCCTGTATACGGGTAGGGAGAAGCTGTAGATGTCCAGACGACGATATTACCAATACTGATTATGGTGTCGGCATCCCTTTCGTAGAATACTGAAATGGCAGCGGTTAGATCTGTAGCATAGTCAACAGCAGCTTGAACCGATCCGAAATGTGTATAGGCTTCATAATCCATGTCCAGAGCCAGATCCGCTTTCAGAGTTCCGGAACTGGGGACACGAAAGGCAGGATCCTGGTTGACGATATCCTGAAGAGAGGGGATCTCGTTGATGGAATCATCCTGATCGTTACAGCAAGAAAGAATCTTTGAGGGATCCACGGAAGGATCGAACCGGCTCACGGCGGCGAGGGGCTTTTCGTCCGACGTATGTTTTATACCAAAGATGTACCGGGTTCGTTCCAGCTGGATGAATCCGGAAAAGCCGCTGGGCCACAAGGCAAACAGGGCGAGAGAATCGTGCGATCTCCCCAGGACATGGCCTTTAAAATAGGTTCGGTTTCGGCTCGGTTCATGAATGATTGGACCCTCGTCGGACATTTCAATAATTTTAGCGCCGGGGGAAAAGGGATCGAATTCTGTCAGCTCGACGGTAACCCATTGGCCGTTTGAAAGAGGGAGATTGTCAATCTGAATACGCCCTAAGTTTTGAGCCTTATTCAGAAAATCCGGATCCAGGGAGGCCGTGAGTTCTTCAGGAAAATAGGACGAACCCGGTTGGGAATATTGCTCTGTTCCCGGCAGGAAGGGGGAAGGAACCGATGCCTGGATCATACCCTGAAGCATGAATGAGATAAGAACCATGGCAGTTTTCATCATCCTCTCCTCGACAGCTTTATTTCTTCTTACAATTATAGCGTGGATCTTATTCGAATCACAGAGAAACAGTATTTCCGCTGTAAAGGAGAGGCAGATTCCCTACCGATCCCAGAAGACGGCCATCGTGTGGAGCGAGGCGATGATGAAATCCCCCCCGGCAAAGAGGAGGAAGACGAGGGGGAGATGCCACACGGGGATCCCGAACCCGAAGAGCAGGGCTCCGCATGTCCGTCCCAGGATCACGACGGGCACCAGGCCCGCATAGCGCAGGGGACTCTTGACATAAAGAAAGTAAATCCACGCCAGCATGGCCAGAAAGATCCCGCAGAGCTTCAGGTAAACGGAGGGTTCCGGGTAGGGGATGGAGAGAAGATGAAAGATGGGACGGGGAAAGAAGAGGATCATGACCGCAAAGGCGGCGTCATAGATTCCACCGAGGATGAAAATGAGGCGCTGCAAGGTCAAATTACGAAATGGGTCCGGGGGACCCGAAGATCGGAATCAGGAACCGTCCCAGCGCCGGAAAAGGACGCAGGCATTCGTTCCTCCGAAGCCGAAGGAGTTATTCAGTCCAATCCGGAAATCACGCTGGATGCTGCCCTCACGGCAGAGGTTGAGATCGCAGCCTTCGTCCGGGTTTTCCAGGTTGACCGTGGGGTGAGCCAGGCCATGGTAGAGCGTCAGCACGGTCACGGCCGATTCGACTCCGCCGGCGGCGCCGAGGGTGTGACCGATCATTGACTTGGAAGAGTTCATGACCAGTTCATCGGCATGGGATCCAAAGACTTCCTTGACGGCCTGAATCTCCACGATGTCGCCGACAGGTGTCGATGTCCCGTGGGCATTGATGTAATCCACATCTTCCGGAGAGATTCCCGCGTCCTGCAGGGCGGCACGCATGGCTCGTTTCGCACCGTCGCCCGAGGCATCGGGAGCAGCCATGTGAAACGCATCCCCGGACATTCCCGTACCGATCACTTCCGCATAGATTTTTGCACCCCGCTCATTTGCGGAGGTCAGGGATTCCAGAATCATGACACCGGCACCCTCGGCAATGACGAAGCCGTCCCGATCCCGGTCCCAGGGCCGTGAAGCTCTCTGAGGCTCTTCGTTCCGGCTGGAAAGAGCGCGCATCGAGGCAAATCCGGCCAGGGCAAGGGGACAGATGACCGATTCGGTCCCTCCCGATACCATGGCCCGGGCGAGTCCCCGCTTGATGAAGCTGTAGGCGTCACCCAGGGCGTGGGCGCCCGTGGCGCAGGCCGTGCAGGTGGCGGAATTGGGGCCTTTGAACTGGTGGAGGATCGAAACGATTCCTGAAGGCATATTGACGATGGAGCCCGGGATGAAGAAGGGAGATACCCGCCTCGGGCCCTTGTCCCGAACGATATCCCGGTTCTTTTCGATCCAGGAAAGGCCCCCGATCCCGCTTCCGATGACGACGCCGACTTCTTCTCCCGGCAGGGGTGTTTCCTTCAGACCTGCATCCCTCACAGCCTGCTCCGCAGCGGAAATCGCCAGATGGACAAAACGGTCGACTTTGCGTGCTTCTTTCGGGTCGTACCATTCCTCGGTGACGAAATCCTTAACCTCCCCGGCGATGATCACCGGGAAGTCGGTCGTATCGAATTGGGTAATGGGAGCGATCCCACTGGTGCCGGAAACCAGGGCGTTCCAGGTCTTCTGGACCCCGGTTCCCAGCGGGGTAACCAGCCCGAGGCCGGTTACGACGACACGCTCTGATGTCATGCGTGGGCTTTTAAATACTCGACGGCATCACCGACGGTGCGGATGTTCTCCGCTTCCTGGTCAGGGATGTCGACGCCAAATTCTTCTTCGAAGGCCATGACCAGCTCGACGGTGTCCAGGGAATCCGCGCCGAGATCGTCGATGAACTTGGCGGCGGCAACAACTCGATCAGCTTCAACACCTAACTGCTTAACGATGATTTCTTTCACTTTTTCTTCAACATTAACGCTCATGTGCTTCCTCCCTTTTGGAGTAAAAATACGGGCTTGGTTTTACCATATTTCGGGCCTGAACGCAACGGGTCAGCGGCGGAAGAATCCTCCCGATTTGCTTTCGTCTCCCTTGGAACCGCCCCGGGCTTCCGTAAGTTCGTTGTTCAGCGTACGGATCCGCTCCTGCAGCTGCTTAAGCTTTCCCTGGTATTCGCGGTCCATGGTTTCGTTCGCGCGCTTGAGCTTTTCGATTTCGGCGCGGAGCTCGCCGCTGGCGCCGCCGACATCCTGGATTTCGGCACGGAGACGCTGGAGATCTTCTTCCATCTGCTGGATGATCTCGTCTTTCTCCGACATTTGAAGCCGGAACTTCTCTTCCTGCTCTTCATAGAGCTTCTTGATACCCATGAGTTTCTGGACTTCGGAGAAGTCTGCATCGGATGGGGCCACGACCGCCTCCTTCCTCTGTTCGAGATGCGGAAACAACTTCCTGAGCTTCAGTGAGAGATCGTCGCTTTCGGGTGAGCAGTCCATGGCGGTTTCGTAGTCGATCACCTGGTTAACCAGGAGGGCGATCAGAGACTGGTTCAGGCTCTGCATCCTGAAGTGGGCCACGGATCCCTCGATCTCTTCGTGAATATTCTTGATATCCCCCTCTTCAATCGACTTTGTGATTTTGGGGGTGTTTTTCATGATTTCAGTCGCCGCCACCATGCCCTTTCCATCCCGTCTCGGCACCAGCTTGAGCGAAACGATGGCCCGGAGGACCTGGCCCAGCTGGCTTCGGATCTGATCCTGCTGATCGGAGGGAAAGGCGTCGATGATCCGGTCGATCGTCTGAGCCGAAGAATTCGTATGGAGCGTCGAAAAGACCAGATGCCCGGTCTCTGCTGCGGTGAGAACCGTGGATATCGTCTCCCGGTCGCGCATTTCACCGACCATGATGACATCGGGGTCCTGGCGCATGGCGTTGCGGAGGGCCTCCTTGAAGGAGGGAGTGTCCGTTCCTACCTCTCTCTGGGAGATGGTGGCCTTGTTGTCGGAGAATAGGAACTCAATGGGATCTTCAATCGTGATGACGTGGTCATGCCGGCTGGCCACAATTTCCTTGATAATGGCCGCAAGGGTAGTAGATTTCCCCATGCCCGTCGCCCCGGTAACCAGGACCAGGCCCGTCTTTATTTTGCAGAATTCGTAAAGAACTTCCGGGAGATTCAGATCTGCGATGTTCTGGATGTCATAGGGGATCTGCCGGAAGGAAGCGGAAATCGTTCCTCGCTGGAAATATATGTTTCCCCGGAATCGGGCCACACCCTTTACCCCGTACCCCAGATCGACAGATTGATTCAAATTCAGCTTCTCCACCTGGGGTGGCGTGAGGATCTTCATGACCAGGTCCTCGATCTGCTCGGGCTTCAGGGGGTCTCCCTTGACAGGGAGGAGCTTTCCCTTGATCCGTAACAGGGGAGGCCTCATCGGTTTCAGGTGAAGATCGGATGCGCCCTGGTCTTTCGCAAAGCGTAAGAGTTCTTCGAGACTCACGGCGATATTGTATCACATGCTAGAATCTCAGCCATGGACGTCCGCGCCAGCCGTTATTTCCGCATCATTCTGGGATTGTTCGGGATAGGAATCCTCGTCGCCTTCATCCTTTCCCTCGGAGTCAGGGAGGTCGCCTCGTCGCTCTCCAAGATTTCTCCTGTGACGGTCCTCGGGATTGTAATAGCGTACGCACTTTCCTATTTGATCCGCATGGTAAAGTGGGCTGTCGTACTCCATCTTTCGCCATGGAAGTTTTTCAGGATTTACGCCCTTCAGGTGGTGGTTGGGATCCTCACTCCGCTCCGGATGGGCGAAGTGGCCCACGTTCCCCTTGTCGAGCCGGTGCGTGGCGGTTCGACCGCCCGGCGGACCGGCGTGTTTCTTTTAATTCGGGCAGTGGAAATCGGACTCTATCTTTCCCTGGTTTTCCTGTCCTCCATCGCGTTGGGTCTCTTTCATCGCCAGGTGGCCATCGGGCTGGCTGCCGTTGCAGCTGCAGGCGGAATCCTCTTTGCGGTCCTGTGGCTGGGAAGCGGCCGTGCCGAGCGGTTTCGCGCCTTCCTGCGGGAGACCCTTTCCACGCTGAGGGAAACAGCCGATGTGCGGACCGTTTTGATCCTTGTGGCTCTTACCCTGATTCAGCATCTCTTCGAATGGACCTCCGCCATCCTTGCCATGAAGGCCCTGACTCCCTGTTCGCCGATGGTCATCATCGCCACCTACTTCCTCGCCTCCTTTGCCAGTGTCCTTTCCTTTATACCCGGGGGACTCGGTGTGGGTTCCGTAACCTGGGCATACCTCCTTCACCTCTCCTGTGCCGATCTGCTGGGTGCGGGAACGGCGGCCGTTATCCACAAGGTGTTGACCCTGGGCCTGATCGCCGCCTTTGCGGGGGTCACGCTCCTCGTGCCTGATCGCGGACGCCCTTCGGACGGATGACGGGAATCGAGTTCTGCCTGAGGGAATGGTACAATTTCCCACATGGTTACCCGCATTTTTCATACTCGGTGTGTAGCGAGGCGGTGAAGATGTCTGTGAATGCAAGGAAAACGAGTGAAAAACACCGGACGCACAGCCGCAGCCTGCGTCGAGGATTTTTGAGTGAGTTTGACGCAGCAGTGGCGGGCATATTTGCCGCCGCAGGAGTAGGGAGTGTGAGAAGTGCGGGTTAACCGAAGGTTTGTCCTGAGCCGGCCGGGCGTCCTGGATATGATCGAGGAAGCGGTTCCCGCCGCGGGTCCGGGTGAACTGCTTGTGCGGGTTCAGGCGGGACTTACCTGCGGTACGGATATGAAGATGTTCGATCGCGGCCATCCAAAGCTCACCTTCCCTACACCCTTTGGTCACGAGGCAAGCGGCGACGTCGTCGAGGTGGGAGAAGGTGTGGAAGGGTTCCAGGAGGGAGACCGGGTCATGTTTCCCATTTCGGCTCCCTGCGGGACCTGTTCGTATTGCAGGATAAACCGGGAAAACCTCTGCCACACGCTGATGGAGAAAAAGCTCTGGGGTACCTTCAGCGACTATATCGTCATTCCTTCTCATATCGTTTCGTGGCAGACTTACACAATTCCTGAACGGGTTTCCTATGCGGAGGCCGCGCTCCTCGATCCTCTGGCTTCGGTGATCTTCTCCTGGCAGAGGGTGAAAATAAACGTGCCCGGTCCCCTGGTGATTACCGGTGCCGGTGCGATTGCCCTGATGCATGCATGGATTGCCCGGGAACGGAACTTCGAGCCCATCTTTATCGCGGGGAGAAGACCGAACCGCCTGGAGGTTTTCAAACAGTACGGGTTCGAGACAGTGATCATGGACGAAAACTTGCCTGAAATCATTCGATCCCGGACCGATGGCCTGGGTGCGGAAGTGGTGATTGAAACCAGCGGAAATGCCGACCTTTGGGAGCCCGGCATCGCCTGCCTCCGGGGTGGTGGTACCTTCATGGCATTCGCCGGTTGTGAAGAAGGGACCTTCACCCGTGTGGATGTCACCGCCCTCCATTATGAACAGCTCACGATCGCCGGATCTTTCCATTACGACAGGAGGGCCGTTGCCGCAACGTACACAGCCATCGTGTCAGGAACCTATCCCCTTCACCAGCTTTTTTCGGACACCTATGATCTGCCCTCTCTTCCGGAAGCCCTCGATCGGCTCAGGGGAGGGGAGGGATTCAAGTTCGTGATCAAGCCATGAAAGTCGCCGTCGCCACCGACCATCTCACCGTCCGTACCGAAGAGTGGCCCGAGCCCGTACCGGGTCCGGGAGAGCTCCGGGTGCGAATCCGGGTGTGCGGAGCCTGTACCTCCGATGTCCTCTCGTGGTACGTGAAGAAGAAAGCGCCTGTCGTCCTCGGCCATGAACCGGTCGCCGAGGTGCTGGAACCGGGGGACGGAGTGGATGGGTTCCGGCCCGGACAGCGCCTCTTTGTCCATCACCATGCCCCCTGCGGTTCCTGCAGGTTCTGCAGGAGAGAACAATATATTCTCTGCCCCACCTGGAGAAAGCAAGCCCTCTCTCCCGGAGGGTTTGCCGAGGAAGCGATCGTCCGGTCCCAGGCGGTGCGCATGGATACGCTAACCCTTCCCGACGAGGTCTCCGATGAGGCCGCTGCCCTGATCGAACCCTTTGCCTGCTCGATCCATGCCTTCCGGCAGGCTGGCATCCGTCCCGACGACCGGGTAATCCTCATTGGAATGGGGGGGATGGGTTTTTTAAATGCGTACGCGGCCAGGGCCTACGGGGTCAAAGAGATCGCCGTGACCGACCTTATGCCAGAACGGCTGGAGATGGCCCGTGATCACGGGTTTGGATCGGTGATCGATGGAAATACTCCCGATGCTGCGGAGGCTCTCCGGGAAGCCTCGGGCGGGGAGGGGGGCGACATCGTGATTGTGGGCCCCGGGTATCTGCCTGCCATGGAATTAGGAATGAAGGTTGTCGCCCCTGGAGGAACGGTCGTCCTCTTCACGCCATCGGCGCCCGAAGACGTCCTGGGTATCTCCCCGCATCACCTCTACTTCAACGACATCACCGTCACGACTTCCTACTCCTGCGATCCCAACGACACGAAAGAATCCCTCCGTATGATCGCCGGTGGTGCCCTGCCCGTGGATCGGCTCATTACCCATCGCTTTCCACTGGACCGTGTGGAGGACGCCCTGAAAATCCTGTCGGCGGGGGGAAGGGTTCTGAAGGTGCTGGTGGATGTCAGTTAAGAAGTTTCTCGAATCGTGGCGATGGGAGGGCGTGACCAACCTGCCCTATGCAGATGGGGAGGGTTTTGCCGGGGCGACCCGGAAGATCCTTGTCGAAGGTTCCGAGGTTATCCTCCGCTACTTCGAGCTGGAAGTGAAAGGATTTTCCCGAAGAGAGCGCCATCCCCACGAGCATGCCGTTATCATCCTGCGGGGAACAGGGGAAGTTCTGGTAGGCGATGCGTGGACCGAAGTGAAGCCCTTCGACGCCGTCCACATCCCCGGGAACGTCGAGCACCAGCTGAAAAACACGGGGCCCGAACCCTTCGGCTTCCTCTGCGCCATCCGCCCAAAGACTACCAGCTAGAATTCCCTGATCCTTAAAACCAATTGCAACCAAAAAACCAGGGAAAATTCCTGGTTTCCTATTCAGTAGATTTCAAAAGGATATTTTTACTGTTGTGGATTAATATTATGCGTATACAAGACGGCCCTTAGGCTCTGGAATTTCCCTTCCAAGCTCTCGCGCGGTATCCAACCACTCCTGAATGATTACGTCCACGTTCGCAAGCGCTTCCTGCCTGGTTGTACCGTCGGCCGCACAGCCCGGCAGTTCCGGAACCTCCGCAATGAATGCCTGATCCTCGTCACTCCAATAAATAATCACTTCATATCTGGTCATGGACCTATCCTCCTAAGCGATACTTCAGGACAATTTTACGAACCTGTCTAACCTGATAAGGTTTCGCTTTCGCGCCTTTCGGCTGAATATTCAAAATCTCCTCAATGCAGCTTCTAGTGAAGATATGATGGTCTCCGCGAGTTCTCTCATCGAATCCTAGTTGTAAGAGAAGGTTACAAAGATCATGAAAAGGAATATTAGCATCCGATGACCCGCGAAGAATGCGGATAAGAAGTTTTTCATCCGGGACCATTGATCACGTCTCCTTGCTCAGAGTCAGGATTGTTCTCAATACTGTGCCGGAAGTACTCAATTGCAAATTCATTGTTCTGATTATAGCATCCTGGCCATTCCACTATCCTGTATTTATATCTAAAACTTGTAGTAGTTGTGTTATGAGGTGTTTGAATTATGGATTGTTGATTTCCCTTGTATGAAGAGTTTCCATATATACGAGCGATAATTCAAATACTTGGTTGGAGGTTTGTTCTGGCAAAACCTCTCCTGATAAGCTCATCCAGTGATTCACGCAGAATGCGAGTCCCTCTCTGAATTTCCGAATTCGTCAGTTGTCGGTTAATACTCTCTGTACCGGCTTCATAGGCTTCCTGCCATCGATTGAGTACCATGTATGCGAGACTGAGACTTTGGTAGATTTTTGAAGCCATTATATGATCCGGATGAGACTTTAAAAATATTGACGCATATTTGATATATTCTTCTGCCTCTTTGTCTGCAGATTTAATGAAATATTTTCCATCCTTTGTTTTTGGATAGTTATTACCCTCTGAATTTTCCACTAATCGGCCCGTTCTTTTTCTTTCATTTACTGGTTTAAGCATGTCCGCAATTAAGTCTCTTCCATTTCCCCAATCCATTGTAGCTCCCGGACTGATTTGCGCCAACCTCCACCCTGAATAGGTTGAATTAGGATAATTCTCCAGTACCTTCGAGTCTCTGAACACAAAGGAGAATTGTTGAAGACATCGTATGGCTTCATCCTCTGTCGATTCAATGCAATCCTTAATTACATTTAAGGCCTTTTTATCAATTCCTGATGGTTTGATGATTTCAAAAGTCAGAGGTACCTGAAGTGTTCCGTGCCAACCTCTGGTATCCCAGGGGCCCAGTGCCAAGCGTAGAAATCCTTTATAAATACCTGGAGTAGCGAATCGGCAAGGGTACCATTCAGTCAATAGTCCGCTTTTAATTTCTCCCGGTTGCATAGAAAAACTTCTATTTTCATCTCCCACTTTGGGTGATACATCATAGTATGAGACATATTGTGGTATTTGTTCAACAATATCTTCGGGGCCAGATGTAACATGAAATAAAAAATAAGGACCACTTTTTTCGCCAATGATTGCACTCCACTTATAAGGTAGCCAGATCTCATTATTAGAAACGTTTGTGAAAGTATACTGAATTTGTATCGGTTCTAACGGAAGATATTTACCATTACCCACTACCGATGCCTGCAACTCCAGACCGTCGTGTACATTTGCATCAATCTCATAAGCATATATGATAGAGGGAAGAATAAAAAAACACAGGATAATAAACGTCATTATTGTTGTTTGTTTCTTCATTATGAGAGTCAATCCGATAAAATTATCACTCACCCAAGAATTATAACACCCGGTAATCCCGCAAAATCCCCAAATTCATGAAATTCATTAAATTTATAAAATCCACTAATCCATGAAATTCTTTAATTCTCTAATTTTCAGTCCGGGACATTAAGATTGAACCACGCCTCCATCGAGCCGGCATCCTGTTCACTCTTTTTCGTACCCTTCACCGAGCGCTGGGCCATCGAGAGAGCCTTGGAGATGGCGGGAGAAGAGAGGGGCTGGGCTTTTTCCGTGCCGAGGGAATGGAGAAATTTCATGAACATTTCTGAGGTGAACCGCCGGATCAGGGGGTCTTCCAGATCGACATGGAAGGAAAGGGTTCCCTTTCCGACGTATTTCTCAAGGGCTTGAACCAGTTTCTCATCCCTGTCCCGCAGGGGATGACGCTCCAGGACAGCCACGTGGAGCCGGCTGAGCAGGTGGTCGTCCAGCTCGGTGGAAAAATCACGATGGGTCAACACCTGGACCAGGACCACAGCTGCCTGGTGGTCGGCATCGTGGCCATTTCCCAGGATTTTGGGGAGTTCTCCCACAGAGCCAGGGCGGGTGAAGTTTATGCGGCTGGGTTCTGTTGCGGTCAGGAATGCATCCAGAGTTTCCTGAAAGTGGGCGGTGACGACGACGGGTACGTCCATCGCCACATTGGCCCTGACTTCCTCCAGGATTCCCATGTGTTTGTCCTCCCGGGTCAGCCAGAGCTGATCTTCCAGCTGTTTTATCCGGAGAGTATGAAAGAGGGACATATCAGGATACGCTCACAGGGATGGGCATAAAGCTGATCAGGAAGACAACGAAGACCACGATAGCAAGAATTTTTCTCCGCAAATCCAGGGGGACGGGTTCATCCCACATCCGGGGGTGGCGGAGGCCGATAAAAATAAGAATAACGGCCCACAGCCACCAGCCCCACCAGAAGACACCCATGGCGACAAGAAAGATATAGAGCGGAAGAGCGAGACGATGCTGTCTCTTTCCTATGACGCTATACAGGATGTGCCCTCCATCCAGCTGTCCGAAGGGAAGGAGGTTAAGGCTTGTCGCCAGGAGTCCAACCCATCCGGCGAATGCCAGGGGATGGATCATGATCGTCATTCCCTCGGGGAGGGAATGAAAAAGATAGGACAGCCCGAGGAAGAGAAGAGGTGTCCCGAGCTGGAGGCTCTGCTCTGGAATGGCTGCGATGGGTGTGGGTGTGGAAAGGGCGATCCCGATAACCAGGAAGGGAAGGGTGGCCACGAATCCCGCAAGGGGGCCTCCGGCGCCGATATCGAAGAGCTGGCGCTTGGAGGGGATTGGTTCCTTGATTTTGATGAAGGCGCCCAGGGTTCCGATCCCGAACGGGACGGGGATAAAGTAGGGAAGCGTGGCATCGACCCGGTGGATCCGGCAGGCAAAATAGTGTCCCATTTCGTGGGCAAGGAGAATGAAAAGCGTGGGGAGAGAAAAGAGAAGTCCCCGGATCAGGTTCTCGGGGTGAATCAGCGCCATCCCCAGGCCGGAGAGAGTCTCGGCGTTTTCATAATCGGTGCCAAACCAGAGACCTCCGATCAGGGTCGTCGTGATCAGAGTGAGAAGGAGAAGTGCAATGTGGATGAAATAGCGATGCTGGAACCGTGGCGGCGGTTCAAGAAACCAGGGTGCTTCAGGCCAGTTCACGCAATTGTTTTCCAGGCTTGAACTTAACGGTTTTTCCTTCCGGTACCTCGACCTTTTCTCCGGTATTCAGATTCCAGCCCACTTTGGGCTGGCGGGTGTTTACCTGAAAAACGCCAAATCCGCGTATCTCAATCCGTTCACCTCTCAGAAGGGCATGTTTCATCCCTTCAAAGATAGTGTCCACGGCTTTCTTGGTCTGGTTGCGAGGCAGCCCTAAACGATCAACGATCGTGTTGACGATCTCTTTTCTTGTCATATAAGAACCTCCTGCGGATCTCTTTCATTATATGAGGGGGGGCGAAGGGAGTCAACTCCCCTGTTGTGTTCGATCTTCCACACTTCGGATAAAATCCCGGTTGATAAAAATGATTTCAGATTCGCAGAAGACAGGGAGAAATTGTCGCGTATCGTTCAGAAAATCACTCACCCGCGAATGCTGAACCTCACCGAAGATGTGAACCTGGCCATCAATGGAGTCGCCATTGAAGAGGTCGACACGAACCTCGGGAGAAGCTGTAGGTATCATGTCGTAATCTCCCCGCCGGGTCTCATCTTCCATGGGCGCCGTCAGGGTCACGATGAGCTTCTTACTGACAAGAATGTTCCGGTCGGTTGCCAGTACATGGACAGGGATGAAATATCGTTCGTCCTCGTTTAGAAATTCGTCCAGCGATTCCTGTCCGTCATGCTTGGAACTGGATTCTGCGAGGAAGACCGAACATTCCAGTCGTTGTGTCTCAGCCAGAACCAGCCTGACATCTACGCTTCGTTTGGGAACACGATAGATTTTTCGAGTATCCATGGGAATTCATAATACATGATTCATTCATGGCATACAACCATTCTGGAAGCCCTTTATACAAGGGGAAATTTTCCTGATAAGGTGATTATTGGATAGGTAATTAAAGTGATACTTGAACTATTGTTAACTTTGTGATACAAATAGTCTGTGCTGACAAATCGGAAAAAAAAGGAGCGTGCGTTTTACGTCTATCAGGTCTATGGAAAACAGGCCGCGGACGAGGCGCGCCACGCGTCGGCCATCATCTTCTATCGCAAGGCCCTGGAACTTGATCCCAGCAACATCGGCCTCCTGCTGAAAATCGCGGATTTGTACAGGATCACGGGAGAAAGGGAGTCTTCCCTGGAGACGTACCGGCGTGTGCTGCGTCTCTCCGGATGGGGGTCATCCGTCGAGGCCGAAACGGCACGACGGGCCATTCACAAGCTTACAGGGGATAGGGTCCTGTCACCGGGCGCAGCCTAGGTTCCACCTTACCTGTTCCCTCCAGAATTACATATCGAACCCAGCAGGCTTCCGGTGTCGTCCAGTGGGAAAGCTCCGGGAAGGGACCGGTTTCCAGGGGCGGTTGTGCAAGAGCCGCTTCCAGCGTTTCTCCCCAGGAGAGCCTGAAAGGATCGGAAGTACGGATTTCAGGGTACCCAAACGTGGCCGACCCAAAATCGTAGAGGGTACGGTTCCCGCGGCGCTCGGTCGTGACAGGATTCAGGACAGGCCCCCCGGCATAGGTCGGGAAGAGCGGTTTTTCACCGGGCCGGGAGATGTCCGTAAGATAAGGAAGGGGCGGGACACCAAGGGTACGGATCCCAAGGGGGCCTTCGGAACTGGATACGGTCCATGATCGGCCCGATCGAAGCTCCTCTCCCCTCCATCCCGCAGGGTGTGGATTGCAGAGCAGATATCCGAATCCGTCGGGGGAGGGGATCACGACCCGCAGGATATGGGTTCCGGAAGAGAGGATGGGATCCAGAACGTAGATGTCATCCTGGTCCCAGCCTCCGCCGATCCGCGTGTCATCCAGATAGAGAAGATAAGATGGAAAGGCATGAACATAAAGGGTCATGGGAGGAATCGGGTCCTGGAGCGTGAAGGTCTTTTCAAAGGTGAGGATTTCGGGCGTTCCGGTGGGGACCTTGCCTTCCCGCCAGATCAATGTCGCGCCTCCTGTGTAAGGGGCCATCCGCGGAGCCGTGGCACGGGAAAGGAAAACGAAGATCACCGCAACGGTAAGAATCCCGCTCCACAGGAGGAGGGTATGCGGGAAATGAGGCTTAAAACCTTCCAAGGGATCCTTCCCGTCTTGCCCGGTTGATGGAGGCATTGAAGAGTGCCATGCCGATGCAGGAGAAGACAACTGTGAAAAGGAGCAAATAGAGCAGGTCCGGGATGACCTCCGAAAAAGCCATGCCGTTGAGGAAGCACCCCCGGAGGATATGGAGAGCGCGTGTCATGGGCATCCACTCTGCCGTCGACTGAAGCCAGGGCGGGAGGATATCAACGGGAAAGAAAACAGTTCCCAGGAGGGCCTGCATCGTCGTGATCAGGAAGTTGAAGGGATTTCCCTTCTGAAAGAGGATCACGGCACTTGCGCTCAGGCTCCCCAGGGCGGCGAAGGTCGTGGCGGTGAGGAGTAGGCCGAGAATCAATCCGATCCACGATCCTGTGTCAATGGTAAATCCGCCGAGAAATGCTGCAAGGAATATGAAGGCTGCAGCATTGATCGACGCATTCAGCATGTCTGCCAGCGTACCGCCAAAGAGGAGATAGGATGGTGGTGTCGGTGTGGCCAGGACACTTTCCAGGGTCCCGGTCACCTGTTCCTCACGCATCCTTCCCGCCGTACCGTACAGGAGGGTGGTCAGAAAGCCCTGAATGGCGATGCCGACAATGACATACTCGAAGTATCCCGGATGCGAAGGTTCAAGCAGGCGGGATAGAAAGTACCAGAGGGAGACGGTAAAGAGAATCCCTGCAAACCGCATGAGAAATTCAGCCCTGTAGGAAAACATGACCTGGAGGTCTTTACGGGTAAGGGCGACAATCTTAGAGCGCCTCAACGTGGCCTCCCTCGATTTTCAGAACACGGTCGGAAAGGGACATCAGGGCGTCTTCGCGGGGAAATGCCATGACAACCGTGGCGTGGTTTCGATGGGCACCATGAAGCCAGCGGGTAAGGCTCTCTGCTCCCTCCGTGTCCAGGCTCCGGGTCGGTTCATCCAGCAGATACAGGGATCCACGGGCAGATAAGGCCCGGGCCAGTGCGACACGCTGTTTCTGCCCCGAAGAAAGGGCTCCGAACCGGCGGTTCAGGAGCGGGTGAAGTCTGAGAAGGTCAAGGAGCTCAGGATCCAATGACCCGTCCATCAATGTGGCGAAGAGCTTCAGGTTGTCCCGGACCGTGAGCCTGTGGTAGAAGCTGCGCTCATCCGGAGCCAGATAGTGGACCCGGGTTCGTACGGGTTGTTGTTCGTCGGGTAATCGATGACCGGCGACCATTACGGATCCCTCATCGTGAAAGAGAAGGCCAGCCAGAATTTTCATGAGGGTGGTCTTTCCCGAACCGTTTGCTCCAATAATGGAAAGGGTTTCCCCTTCCCGGATTTCGAGATTTACATCCGTAAGGGCCTGCACCGGAGTGCGGGACATCTCCCAGACCTGCCACCAGCGGCGGGCCCGGAATGTCTTGCCCACCCCGCGGAGGTCCGCAACGTTCATATCAGATGCCGCGGGTGGTCCGGTAGCGGCGAAGGATCGGTTCCAGGGCGGAGAGTGTTTCCTGAGGGACCAGGGAGAGATCGGTCACGATGGACGTGTCCAGGACCGACGCACATTCGCAGTTCCTGGATTGGTTTGCCAGCCTGGCGACGCTCTTCCGGACAATGGACTGCGCCATGGCGGCATTTTCCCGCAGGACTTCCAGGACATGGGTCCCCGTCACATCCTCGGTTCCTTCCCGCCAGCAGTCATAGTCGGTGACCATGGCAATCGTGGCGTAACACATCTCCGCTTCCCGGGCCAGCTTGGCTTCCTGGAGGTTCGTCATCCCGATGATGTCCATGCCCCAGGAGCGGTACACAAAGGATTCGGCCCGGGTGGAGAAGAGGGGCCCTTCCATGCAGAGGTAGGTCCCTCCCCGATGGACGGTGGCTCCGGCTTCCCGTGCGGCATCGCTCGCGGTGGAAAGCAGGTCGCTGCAGATGGGATGGGCAAACGCCACATGAGCTACGATACCGTTCCCGAAAAAGGTGTCCACGCGATGACGGGTCCGGTCGAAGAACTGGTCCGGAAAGACCACGTGGCGCGGTGCGTATTCCTCACGAAGGCTTCCTACGGCGGAGACAGAGAGAAGCCGTTCCACGCCCAGTGACTTGAACCCGTAAAGGTTGGCCCGAAAGTTCAGCTCGGAGGGCAGGATTTTATGACCCACGCCGTGCCGGGGAAGGAAGACCACGGGAATATCATCCAGACGGCCGATAACGTAAGCATCAGATGGAGGGCCGAAGGGGGTCTGGAGTGTTTCGGTACGGTCGATGACCATGCCTTCCATGGCATAGAGACCTGAGCCTCCGATAATACCGATGGGGTCCGGATTACTCATTGGACGACCTCCTGAATGGTTTTTGCAAGCTCAAGGGCCTGGCCGGCCTTGACCCCGTCGACGAGCGGTTTGCGTCCCGTTCTGCAGGCTTCCAGGAAATCCGACAGCTCGCTCACGAGGGGCTCGCTCATTTCTATGACCGGTTTTTCCTCCTCGATGGCGGGACCGTCGGGACTCTGGGCCAGTCGGTACCCCTTCCAGGTTTTCTCGGCGTAATCTACAGATACATAGGCGGATCCGTGGAAGACTCGAAGCTTTCGGATCCTCGTTTCCGAGACCCGGGATGCCGTGATGTGGGCCATGAAGCCGCTGGGGAAGGTCAGGTGAGCCGTCGCCATGTCCACGCGGGGAGAGAGAACGGGAATACCGAGAGCCTTGATGTCTTCAGGCATGGATCCCGCCAGCTCCACGACGATCTGGAGATCATGGATCATGAGATCGAGGATGACATCGATATCCAGGCTTCTCCGCGTGAAGGGGGAGAGCCTTTCAATCACGGCGTACTTTGGTCGGGTCACGGTGGTAAGGAGGTGGCGGACCACCGGGTTGTGCCGTTCCACGTGTCCAACGGCCAGGACACGCTTCGTCCGGTCCGCAAGCTCCGTCAGCTTGTGAGCCTCTTCCACCGTTTCCGTGATCGGTTTTTCCACGAGTACGTGGCATCCAGCCTCCATGGCCCGGCTGGCCACGGAATAGTGGTGAATCGTGGGCACGGCCACAACGACCGCGTCACAGGCCGAGAAGAGGTTGTCCAGATCCGGGTAAAAGGCCACTTCCGACGATTCAGCCATGGACCGGCCGTGGTCGGGGTTGGCGTCGTGGATCCCTACAAACGGGGGATTCAGCTCTTTGAGAATCCGGAGATGATTTTTTCCGAAGCTTCCGCAGCCGACTAGACCCGTGCGGATCATCTTGCAATGACTCCCCGCTCCGATGTGCGGACAAAGTCGATCAGAACCGCAGCGTCGGGATTCTTCCCCATCTCCGCCTCGACTTCCGGCAGGGCTTCGCCCAGGCTCCTTTTGGTCAAAAAGAGAAGACGAAAGGTTCGCTTCAGAGCCGCAATGGCGTCTTCTGAAAATCCCTTCCTCTGGAGGCCGATCGTGTTGATTCCATAAACTCTGGCCGGTCTTGATCCCACGGTTTTGCAGTAGGGAAGGACGTCCTGGGTCGCCACGGTAAAGCCCCCCAGGTAGGCGTAGGCGCCCACCCGGCAGAATTGATGAACGGCACAGAAGGCGCCGATGGTGGCATGGTCTCCCACGGTGACATGACCGGCGAGGGTGCCGGCATTGGCAAAGATCACGTGATCCCCCACATGGCAATCGTGGGCTATGTGGCTGTAGGCCATGTAAAGGCCGTGACTCCCCACGCTGGTCAACCCTCCTCCGTGGCCCGTTCCCCGGTGGATCGTCACAAATTCACGGATGACGTTATGGTCTCCGATCACGCAGCGTGTTTCCTCTCCTTTGAACCGGAGATCCTGGGGAGGGAGACCGATGGTGGTCGGGCCATAGATGATGTTGTCTCTGCCGATTTCGGCTCCCTTTCCCGCGTGAACGCCCTGGATGAGTTGAGTACCGGCTCCAATCTTCACACCTTCTTCGATGATGCAGAAGGGACCGACAGTCACGCTTTCATCAAGCTGTGCCGACGGATGGATGACGGAACTGGGGTGAATTGTGGTCATATACGTTCTCCAACCATGGATAGAAATTCCGCTTCTGCAACAAGCTTCCCGTCGACCCTGGCTTCGGCCTTCAATTTGGCGGTGGAGGCGCGGCGCTTGAGAACCGTGGCCTCCATGACGAGCTGATCGCCGGGAACGACTTTCTGACGAAACCGGGCATTGTCAATCCCGAGAAAGTAGATCAGGCTGTTTTGAAATTCGTGTTGAAGGTTGTACATGAGGCATCCGCCCACCTGGGCCATGGCCTCAAGGATCAGGACCCCGGGCATGACGGGAGCGCCGGGAAAATGTCCCTGAAAGAACGGTTCGTTAAAGGTGACATTCTTAATGCCGACGACGCGCTCGCCCTCCATCTCGATAATCCGGTCCACCAGGAGAAAGGGGTACCGGTGAGGAAGCACTTCAAGAATCTTCTCGATCCGAAGTTCCATCTGTCTCTCCTTTCAAAGCTTTGATCGTTCGGGGGAGCCGCTGCAGGGTGGCAAGTTCTTTCAGCCACTGGTGGTGATCCCTCGATGGGAATCCGGACACAGTTTTTCCGTCGGGAACATCCCGCGTCACTCCGGTCCTGGCCGTCACGGTGACCCTGTTCCCGATCTTGATATGTCCCACGGCACCCGACTGCCCCGCGAATACGCAGTAGTTGCCAATCCGCGTGCTTCCGGAGATCCCGACCTGGGCCACGAAAACAGAGTGGCGGCCGATCTGGACATTGTGGGCGATCTGCACCAGATTATCGATCTTGGTTCCCTGTCCGATCGTGGTAGGTGTCAGGGTCCCGGCATCCACGGTCGAATTGGCTCCAATTTCCACGTCATCTTCGATCACAACGCCGCCAACCTGGGGGATCTTGTGATAAGCACCTTCGTGGAATGCGAAGCCGAATCCATCACTTCCGATCACGGTACCCGCCTGCAGGATGACGCGATTACCGATCCTGCAGCGGGGATAGATCGTCACGTTCGGATAGACGATGACGTCTTCTCCCAGCGTGGTGGGGCCCATGATGGCTGCACCAGGATGAATGACCGTTCTTGGCCCAATGACGACTCCAGATCCGATGACGGCTCCGGAGCCAATGAAGGCAGACGGATCAACTCTGGATTCCGGGTCCACGGAAGCACCGGGATGGATCCCGGGCCGGGGTGGGGCTTCCTTCCGGAAGAGAGGTATGACCCGGGAAAGTGCCCAGTACGGATCGGAATGCCGGATGAGAATCTTGCCTTCTAGGGATACATCCTCATGGCACAGGAGCGCGGGAGCCGGCGAGCTCGAGGCTTCCCTTGCGTATTTGGGGTTCGTCAGGAAGGAAAGATCCCGGGGGCCGGCGGTCTCCAGCGTTGCAATATTCTCAAGCTGAAAAGCGTCATCCCCCGATACGGACCCGCCGATCAGGTCGGCAACCTCGCGAACCGTAGGCATTATTTTGCAGGCGGCGGAATGTTGATCTGCGTATTGAAGCGTCGGAGAACGTCCTCGGTAATGTCCACCGCTTCCGAGGCATAGACAAGGCCGCTGTTGAACTTGTTAAAGATCAGGGAGTAATTGCCTTCGCGGCCGACTTCCTCGATGATGGGCATGATCTTCTTCTCAAGCTTCTTCAGCTCTTCCGACCGTGCATTTTCCATTTCCCTCTGCGTGTCGTCTTTGAAGCGCTTGTAAGAAATGTTCTTGTCTTCGTATTGTTTGCGGAGTTCGGCAAGCTTTTCTTCGGAGAGGACATATTTCTGATCCGACATCATCTTTTCCAGGTTGGAAAGGTCTGTTTCGTACTTTTTGGCTTCCTCGGCCTTCTTCCTTCCCATCTCCTGAAGATTCTGGAAGGCTTCCTTGCCGGCGGAAGACTCCAGGACTACCCGGTCGACGTCGATGACGGCCATCTTTGTGGGCATTTGCTGGGCCGTAAGGATGCAGGGGATCGCCATTAAAAGTGCCAGGGATAAAATGAACCGCTTGTACATGTAAACCTCCTCGTTCATCTATGATGTTCTAAAAGTTAGTACCGATCGTAAATTGAAAATCACTGCGGGATTCTCCCGGTTCCGGGTCCAGATTTATACCGTAAATGAACCGGAGGGGAGCCATAAAGGCAGGGATGAAGATACGCATTTCCGCACCGGTCGAGTACCTGACCCTTCCCAGGTCCCAGTTTTCCCATTCGCCATAGGTCTGGCCCATATCCATAAACAGAACGAAACGGAAGGGACCCTGAATACGCCAGATCGATTCGAAATTGACGAGGAAATATCGATTTCCTCCGAGCAGCCCGTCCTCCGGGTTTTCCGGGCGGATGGACCGTGTTGTGAATCCGCGCAGGGACCGCTCTCCTCCCAGGAAAAACCGCTCGTAAAATGGAATTTTCCTGTCACTGATCGTGAAGATATGGCCGTATTCCGCGTGGAGGGCGAACGTGTGGTGACGATTCACCGGCTGGTAGAGGGTATATTCAAGGGAGGGCTTAATCAGGTCGATTTCTCCGCCCAGAAAGCCTCCGGCATATTTGACCGAACCCCGGATCGCCTGGCCTTTAAAGGGATCAAAGGGGTCGTCCCGGCCGTCGTAGCTGAATACGGGTGTGATACTGGAACTGGTGACGTCATAATCCTGGTAGGACCAGTTGGGGGTCTTGTGGCCCTCATCATCGGTAACGTACCGGTACGAATCACTCCACGTGGCTAGAATGTTTTCATAGTTATAAAGAAGGGAAATGTTGGAAAAGATTCCCAGGCGGATTCCATACCCGAAGGAAAATCCTTCACTTTCCCGGTCGAAGTCGATATAGTCCAGGGTTCGCGAGTAGATCGAACCTGTCAGCAAATGCGGGCGATCCAGAAACCAGGGAGTCGTGTAGGTTAACTCGTAAAAATCTCGCCGTCTCCCCGTCTGAAATCCGACGGAGAGGGATTCGCCCCTGCCCATAAAGTTCCGCGTATTGAAGTAGAGCTGACCGAAGAAACCATCCAGCTCCGAATACCCGAAGCTGAACTGGACATCGTTCCGGGAATGTTCCTGACCGGCGATCAGGGCGTCCACGGTCTTATCGTCGGGATTGAAGGAGAGATCCACCGGTTTTTCCTCGTCCAGCTTGAAGTAGCCGAGCTGGTTGAGGCGGAAGATCGATCTCCGGAAGGAGGGGGCATTGAAGATGCCTCCTTCAAAGATAAAGAGTTCGCGGCGGAGGACTTTGTCCAGTGTTCTTGTGTTGCCGGTGAATTCAACACGCCCGAGGTGATACTGATCCCCTTCATCCAGTTCCAGTTCAACATCCAGGACGTGCTCCTCCTCTTCCACCGGAGTGAAACGGGGGATTAGCCGCATGAAGAGATAGCCGCGGGCGGAATAGAGCTCGCTGATTCCATCCTGGGCATCTTCAAGTTGTTGAAAGTTTAATATTTTGCCGGTCGTGAGCTTGATCTGCTTCATAAGCTCTTCCGTGGGAAAGACCGTAGCTCCCGTAATAGTGACATTTCGAATCCGGTACTGGGGGCCTTCATCAATGGGGATCGTAAGGATGACGCCCCGTTTTCCCTTTTCGTTCGATTCCTGGATATCCAGGCGGGGTTCTCCGATCTTAATATCCTTATATCCGTGTTTCAGGTAGAGGGAACGGACGCGCTGGATATCTTCGTTGATGTTTTCCATGTTGTAGATGCCGTGTTTGCTCAGGGCGGATATCCAGTTCCACTTTTTCGTTTTTCGCAGGGTAAACCGAAGTCGGCGCGTGGAGAAGATTTCATTTCCGGCGAAATGAACGCCAAGGATTCTCATTTTTGTGCCTTCATCCACGGTAAAGACGGCTTTCCGGTTTTGCTTCCCGAGGTCCTCAACCCGAACCTCCACCCGGGCGTTCGGGTATCCCAGTTCCTTGTAGGCGTCAATAATGGCCGCCTTGGCCTGTTGAATGATATCTTCCCGGAGAGGCATACCAACCTGAAATCGAAGTTTCTTCTGTTCGAATTTTTCGCGGATCTGGGAATCACTGAGGGCTTTATTGTTTTCGTAATCGATTTCCTTCAGGATCGGTCTTTCGACGACGTGAATCGTCAGTCTCACATTCTCATCTTCTTTTTCATCGGTGATCCATGCATTTGAGAAGAGCTGGGTTTCCACGAGTGTCTGAAACTGGTGCTGAATTTTTGCGGGAATGTAGGGGTCACCCTCTTTGATCTGAAGATAATAGAGGATCGTCTCCTTCGCGACCGAGACGTTACCCTCGACCTCGATGGAGGTGATCACCGGCGGGTTATCCTCCGCGAATGCGAAGAATGCTCCGCTAAGGATGAGCAGTAGTGACAGGATGGCTAGAGACGGTTTCAATGGTCACCTCTCCCTTGTGCCCCGTCGCGCGAAGTACGATGGGGCGTTGGTGGTTTCGAATCAGAGCGTCCGAGATGGCGGATTCCACGATCTCTCGAATGGCGGCACGCAGGGGGCGTGCGCCGGATGCGGGGTTCAGACGGGTCTTCGAGAGAATGAGTTCTTCCAGGCTCTCGTCCCATGATATATCGATCCTGTTTCGGGAAAGAACCTCCCTGAGCTCTCCGAGGAGGATCTTGGCTACGCGCTTAAGTTCGGTTCTTCCCAGGGGATTGAAGATCACCACGTGATCGATTCGGTTGATGAATTCCGGTGGGAAAATATCTTCGAGATCCCGTTTTACAATATCGTTTACCGGCCTGGTTCCGGATGAATCGGAGGCGAATCCCGGAACGCGCCGTGCCATGGATCGGCTTCCGATATTACCGGTCATGATGATGATGGTATTCCTGAAATCAATCGATCGACCTGATGCGTCGGTGGCTCGGCCCTCCTCCATGACCTGCAGAAGAAGATTATGAATGTCGGGATGAGCCTTTTCGATCTCATCCAGAAGGATGACCGAATAGGGACGACGGCGAATTCGGTCTGCCATCTGCCCGCCCTCGTCGTGGCCCACATACCCGGGCGGAGCCCCCATGAGACGGGAAACCGTATGGCGCTCCGAATATTCACTCATGTCAAATCGAATCAGATGCTGATCATCGTGAAAGAGAGATCGGGAAAGCTGGCGCGCCACTTCCGTCTTTCCCACACCCGAAGGTCCGAGAAAGAGAAAGACACCGACGGGCCGGTCGGGATTTTTCAGACCCAGGCGTGCCCGGCGAATGGCCTGGGCCAGAACCGTAAGGGCCGAATCCTGACCCACAATTCGCCTGTGGAGAATCGCCTCCATGGCTGAAAGCTTCTGGGCTTCCCCCTCGGACAGTCTCGAAACGGGAATCCCGGTCGCCTGGGCGATAACCCGGTTTACATCATCCTCTGTTACGCTCAGAGAGGAATCAACCGGTTCACCATCCATCTGATGATAACTTTCCCGCACATCCACAGCCGCTTCACGGAGTCGAATGGCTTCATCAAAGTTCCGGGAAGAAACGGCGGTTCGGATCTCTCTGGAGAGGCGCTTGAGCTCACGTTTTACTTCAATGGCTCTCTTTCGCTCGGAGGTCATGGTCAGCTTTACCATGGCTCCTGCCTCATCCAGAATATCGATGGCCTTGTCCGGAAAGGCGGCATCGGCAATGTATTGACCGGAACGGCGAACGATCGTGGTCAGGACGTCATCAGAGTAGGCGACCCCGTGAAAATTCTCATAGCGGTGTCGAATCCCCTTGAGAATGGCTATCGTTTCCTCTTCCGTTGTGGGCCGGATGTCCACGGGTTGAAACCTTCGCATGAGAGCCCGGTCTTTTTCGATGTGGCGCCGGAAATCCCGGGGTGTTGTTGCCCCAATGCAGGTGAGGTTTCCCCGTGAAAGGGCGGGTTTCAGGAGGTTCGCCGCATCGAGGGAACCTTCCGCGGCGCCGGCTCCGATCGCTGTATGAATTTCATCAATGAAGAGGATCGTCTGCTCATCCTTCGCGATGTCGGAGAGCAGTCCTTTGATCCGTTCCTCAAACTGGCCGCGATACTTGGTGCCTGCAACGAGGAGTCCCATGTCCAGGGCCAGGATTTTGCAATTCTGGAGGGGTTCGGGAACCGTGCCTGCAACGATGGCCTGGGCCAGCCCCTCGACCAGGGCCGTTTTTCCCACCCCCGGCTCTCCGATAAGAAGGGGATTATTCTTGGTTCGTCGGCAGAGGATGTGAACCATCCGCTGAAGTTCGGCATCCCTCCCCACCAGGGGATCAAAAATTTCCTGACGGGCCATTTCGATCAGGTCGTGACAATATTCTGAAACGCTGTCCTGGGTGAGGCCCTCAAGGGCGGGATCTTCTTCCTCGGTGTCGGAAAGACCGGGAATGGTTTCCCGAAGGGTGAATAAATTGAGACCGTGCCGGTTCAGAAGCCGGGAAGCACTGCAGTCCACACGCATGATGCCAAGGAGAAGGTGTTCAAGGCCAACGCGGGAACTGCCGGTTCCTTCCAATTCATGCACTGCGTAGGCCAGGATTTTCTTTACTTCCTCGGAGAGTGGAATTTCCCTTGGGTTTCCCGTATCCGTCGGGTCTGTTGGTTCACATTCGATTTCTTCCTCCAGGTGCTGGAGGTTGATGTTGAACTGGGCAAAGATCGATTCGATTCTCTCGTCATTTTCCATGAGCAGTCCCTGAAGAAGATGATCCGATTCAAGGACTGTGCTTTGGCTCTGTGCCGCAGCAACACGTGCATGGTACAGCGCCGTCAGAGACTGTTCGCTATAGTTCTCAAACATAAGTATCCCTCAGCATGCCTCCCTCAAAGTGGAGCACACGCCGAGCATAGGGCATGAGGTGCTCATTATGCGTTACTATAACCGATGTCCAGGCGTTTTGTCCATGCAATTCCGTAAGAAAATCCATCGTGAAGCGTTCCGTTTTTCGATCCAGGTTTCCGGTAGGCTCGTCGGCAAGAAGAATGTTGGCACCCGTCACCATGGCCCGGGCCAGGGCCGCCCGCTGCTGTTCTCCCCCCGACAGTTCCCTTGTGTACCGGTGCTCCTTGCCCGCAAGCCCAAGCCGGTCAAGGTATTCAGCGGCTCGTTCATAGGCCGCTTTTCGCTTTTCACGAAGAATGAGAAGCGGAATGGCCACGTTTTCGATCAGAGTGAATTCTTCCAGCAAGTGGTGAAACTGGAAGACCATGCCAATCCTTCGACGGCGGAAAACGATTCTCTCTTCTTCGCTCATTGAAGTGATGGGGGTGCCGTCGATGGTGACCGTACCCGATGTCGGTATATCGAGTCCGCCCAGAATGTGAAGAAGCGTGCTCTTCCCGACCCCGGAGGGTCCCATGATCAGAACCAGCTCTCCCTTTTCAATGGAAAGTGAAAGGCCGGAGAAAACCTCGACCGCTGTCTCTCCTTCCCCGTAGACCCGCGACAGACCACTGGCGGTTATGAGGGCCGATGATTCAAGGGGCATGGAGAACCTCCACGGCGCGTAAGCTTTTTGCGTATGCGATAGAACCTCTCGCGGCCAGTATGCAAAGAATGACGGTCGTTACGACAATTCCCAGCACGGTTGTGGGGTGAAGGGTCAGGGGAACCTGTCCCAGAAATTCAATCGAAGCCGGAAGTTCCAGGAGTCCCTGACGCGTCACGAGATAGGATATTCCCCACGCCATTGCGGCTCCACCTGCAGCGCCCACAAAACCAAGAATAAGGCCGATGGCGGTGAGATAGAGCGAAAGAACTCGCTGGGTCAGGCCGTGAAGCCGCAGGATGATAAAGGTGTCCTGATGGTGGATCACCACGAGGCGCAAGGAGGTGGCCAGCTGCATGGCGGCAATGAGCAGGATGAACGCAACGCCCCCGAACATCAGCCATTTCTCCAGGGCAAGGGCATAGAAGAGAGGCTGGTTGAGGTCACGAAAGGTCTGCAGAGTCCATCCCGCGGGAAGAACGGAGGATAGGGAAGCGGCTGCGGCAAGAGCCTTCTCGGGAGGGTCGAAGGTCGCAATAATCCGGTCCGGAGTTGCCGTGGCGTCTATGTGGTCCCGGACCCAGGACATCGGGACGTAGAGTGCTTCTTCCTCACCCGGAACGCCTCCAACTTCGAGGTGGTCGAGGGTCATTCTCCTGGGTTGAAGTCCAATGGGGGACAGGGCCAGTCTGGGAAGGACAAGGGTGAGGGAATCCTGAACCCTGAGCCCCATCTGCATCGCTACGGAGATGGGAAGGGTGGGCTGTTTGACATCGGTACGTCCCAGAAGGAGCAGGGGTACCGAGCGATCTTTCAGCATGGCCCAGGCGGTTCCCTGCCAGGCTTCGTCCAGTCTCGTCATTCCCTGGTGAGAAAGCTGCTGGATGAGCTGCGGGGGAAGATCTGGACCGGCAGCAGAACGCATCAGGAGCAGATGGGGGGTTCTGGCGAGGTGATAGGACCGAATCACATCCTGGGCGCCATCCATAAAGGCCTGTGTCAGAAGGAGAATCGTAACGCCGATCAGCATCATGGCGACGGAGAAAAGGGTGAAAAGTGTCAGATAGGAGTTGGAACGGAAGGTGAGAATGTAGCGACGGAGAAAGAGCCAGAAAAGGGTCATGCGCCGTCCCGCGGCCGCAGGAGGGGAAAGAGGATAACCTCCCGGATCGATTCCTGGTTCGTGAGGAGCATCACCAGACGGTCGATACCAATTCCCTCTCCGGCCGTAGGAGGCATGCCGTATTCCAGTGCATCAATGAAGTCCCGGTCCAGGACCCTGCCTTCTCCCTTTTGTACCTGTTCGGCGAAACGACGCTCCTGTTCCATTGGATCGTTCAGCTCACAGTAGGCGTTGGCGAGCTCCATGCCGGCAATGATGAGTTCGAATCGGTGAACCGCGGTTTCATCACCCTTGGCAAGCGGGGAGAGTTCAACGGGGAAGCCTGTGATAAAGGTCGGCTGGATCAGGGTCGATTCGACATAATGCTCAAAGAGGGCCATCATCAGGGCGGCACAACTTTCGTCCCCGTTGAGGGGAATCCCGGCGTTTCTGGCTGCGTCCCGAAGGGCATCAAGGTTGTCAGGATCAGGTCCGCCGGGAACCCGGGATTTCACGGCTTCCGGAATCGACACTCGATCCCAGGGCGGGGTGAAGTCGAGCGAGTGGCTGCCATACTCAAGTTCGTAGGATCCCTTGATTTCTTTAACAAGGGAGGAAAGGAGCTCTTCGGTCAGGGCCATCAGGTAGGTGTAATCCCGGTAAGCCTCGTAGAACTCCAGCATAGTGAACTCGGGGTTATGTCGGGTTGAAATCCCCTCATTCCTGAAATTCCGGTTGATCTCGAAGACACGGGGAATTCCTCCTACGATGAGACGCTTCAGAAAGAGTTCAGGGGCGACCCGAAGGTAAAGATCCAGATCGAGGGCGTTGTGGTGCGTGGAAAAGGGCTTGGCCGCGGCTCCTCCCGGGATCGTCTGCATCATGGGTGTTTCGACTTCGAGGAAGGACCGTTCCTTAAAGAAGGTTCGTAAAAAGTCGATGATCCGGGAACGTGTTTCAAAGATATCCCTGACGTCGCGATTCACGATGAGATCAAGGTATCGTCTCCGATACCTGAGCTCCACGTCGGCCAGACCGTGGAATTTTTCAGGCAGGGGCCGGAGAGCTTTGGCAAGGAAGACGAAACGCTCCGCAAAGAGGGTGAGTTCCCCGGTCCGGGTGCGGAGGAGTGTCCCCTCCACGCCGATGTGGTCGCCCAGATCCAGCTGTTTGGATTGTTCCCATGCATCATCTCCGAGGATCTGTTTCTTTACATAGATCTGGAGCCGATCCTTTCCGTCCGAAAGGTCAAGGAAGGTCACCTTGCCGTGCTCGCGGATGGATACAATCCGTCCCGGAACCGTATGACGGGACTTGTTTTCCTCCAGGGCGGCGGCGTCCGTGTCGGCGTACCTCTGTTTGAGGGAGTGAATATCGGTATCGTATGAGAAGTTGTGGGGATAGACCTCCACTTCCAGCTCACGGAGCCGGTTGAGTTTCGAGATCCGTACCTGTTTCTGTTCGTCAAATTCGCTCATGAACGGCTATTATACTACGTGCTTCCCCTCCTGTCCGTTGGATTGGAAGTGCATTCTGAAGGCCGGGCTGTGATATTGTAAAGTCATGGAACGAATCCTCTTCCGGATGATCCTGGTTCTGCTGGTCGTTTTTTTCGCCTACCTCTATCTCTGGGTTCCTTACGTTACGGCCGTAAACGGGGGAGGGGACGTGGTGTTCACCCTCGATGATTCCTATATCCATCTGGCCTTTGCCCGAACCCTCGCTCAATCCGGCACCTTCGGTATCCGTCCCGGTGAACCCGTCGGTGGAAGCACCTCACCCCTCTGGACATTCTGGCTGGCGCCTGCCTTCTGGCTTCCCATTTCTCCGGAATTATGGATGGCGGCGTGGTCCATGCTCTTCACCTTCGCAACCTTTTATCTCCTGTATCGGTTATCCGTGATGATCGGGGTGACCCGTCTCTTTTCCCTGTGCCTGGTTGCAGCCTATGGGGCTTACTATTCCACCTACCTCTCCACGCAGTCCGGAATGGAGATACCCATGACCACAGCCGCCATGCTCCTGCTCTTCCTCGTGCTGGAACGGGGAGGAAGTAACATCGTCCTGGGGATTCTCATTGCGGCTCTGGGTCTCCTTCGGCCCGAATTCTACCTGCTGGGGGTCCTGGTCTTTCTCTACCTTATTATAAATAAGCGTCTGACCTGGACCTTTTTCCCGGTTCCGATGGTTACCCTTGTGCCCTACCATCTCTGGCTCTGGTCTGTGAATGGATTTCCCCTTCCCACGACCTACTTTGCCAAGGTGCCCAGCGTGATCACCCGCCAGTCTCCCATGGAGTACTTTGCCGCATTCAGCGCGTTTCTCTTTCAGCACGCCGGTCTTTTGACGATTCTTGTTCCGGCCGGGCTCTATCTTCTCCTGCGAAGGAAGGTCTGGATCAGCGGCGCCTGGGTTTGCAGCATGGTTGCATGGTCCAGCCTTTCGGGAAAGAGCGGATTGTGGACCCCGACCTATCTGGGGAACTTCGGCCGATACGCGATGATCGTCATCCCGATTCTCTTTCTCGCCGGATTTCTGGTTCTTTCCCGGGGGTTCGAATCGGGGGGGCGAACCCTGCGCCGCTGGATCATCCCCGCTTCGACGGGGTTGATCCTGGTTCTGATCTTTATGACCGTTCCGATGTCCCTGGCTCACTATCGAAAGAGCGTGGAGGATATGCGAATGGGGGACATCCGGGTGGCCCGGTGGGCCGCTGCAAATCTTCCCCGGGATGCAGTTCTGGTCGTTCATGACCTCGGTGCCATGGCCTATTATGCTCCCCAGCGCCTTCTGGACCTGGTGGGGATTGCTTCGCCGGAGGCTCTTGCCTATCGCCGTCAGGGGCGGCTTGTCTCCTTCATCGATGACCGGAAGCCCGATTACCTTATCTTTATCAAGGACTGGGGAGGGTTCCTCGGTTCCCGTCTGAAGGAGTTTCCCCCGGTGATGATCTTCAAGGTGCCCAATACGATCATCTTTTCTTCCGACGAAATCTGGGTCTGCCGCACGCCCTGGACCCGTGGTGATGGCCCCTGAACCATTGTTGAATCCGCAGAAATCCAATCGATTCCGCTTCCCCGGAACATGGGGTGGAATCCTCCTTCTTTATCTGGTTTCACGCATCATCCTTCTTTTCTTCGGGGTCATGTCAATGCAGGCCCGGGGGGTTCAGGATCATAATTACACCCACAATCTTCACCTGACGGATAACACCAATCCCTATCTTGAAGTTGTCTATCGCTGGGATGCCGTCTGGTATGTCGATATCGCAAGAGAAGGGTACCTTGCCCAGCGGAGTAACCCCAATTATGCACAGTGGACCGAAATCCCCTTTGCTACGGGATTTTTTCCGCTTGTACCCCTGCTGATCCGGACGGCCCATGTTCTGATCCCGGAATGGTACCTGGCCGGGGCCCTGACCGGTCTGCTCCTGGGTGCCATGGCTCTCCTGCTCTTGACGGCCGAGATTCGGGATCGGATGGGAGAGGAAGTTGAAACGGGTGTCGGATTACTGTTCCTTGTGTTCCCATCCGCAATCTTTCTTTCTCTCCCCTTTGCCGAAAGCCTCGTACTGATCGGTTTCGTGGCTCTGGCCCGGGGAGTCCGTCTCCGGCAGTGGGAGTGGATCGTCCTGGGAGGACTGATCACGGCCCTCGCCAAACCGATCGGGATTCTTCTCCCCCTCGCCCTGATCTTCGTGAAGCGGGATCGCTGGCGGGAGAGCCTGATTGCCGGGCTGGCCTGGATGGCAGGTCTCCTCCTCGTCTTTTTCGTCTTTTATACAGAGACCGGTCTTCCCCTCGCACCCTTTCTCCGGCAGAACCTCTCCCGCGGGTTTCCCTCAGGACCGTGGCGGGGTTTTGTACACTTTTTTGTTTCAGAGAAATATCTCTTCGGATGGCATGGTTCGTGGGTCGACTTCATCTGGGCTCTATCCTTCATTCTGTTGATGACGCGTGCCTCCATTGCCCGACGTTTCGATCGCCTGACGCTCGTATGGGGCTGGATTCTTCTTCTGGCACCCCTCAGTTCCACAATGGTTTCTTACCAGCGGTTGAGCGTGGCTGCGTTTCCCGTTTTAGTGGAAATTGCTCTCCTGGCACGGAAACCTTCCATCAGAGCCGTACTGTACGTTCTCTTCAGCGGACTGCTCTTTTTGTGGGTCTTTCGATACGCCACGTTCCAGTGGGTCGGATGATCCATCTGCCGCGATGAGCCCCGGATCCCGCCTGCGTGTTTCCTTTCTCTTCATTTTCCTGATTTACAGCCTGACAATCCTTCTCCGTTACCATCCCTATACCTTTCTCAAAGGGGATTCTTTAATCTATGGATTTACAACCACCTCTCTTTTGAAGGACGGCGACCTGGATCTGACCAACAATCTCCCATTTTCCGTGCCCCGAACCCAGGAAAAGAGCTTCTACGCCGTTGATAAAGAGGGAAATCTGGTTCCCAAACATTCTCCCTTTCTGCCTCTTCTGGGGCTTCCCTGGGCGGCCCTGTTCGGCTTCAACGGTCTGCTCATGCTCAATTTCCTGATCGGGCTGGGTGTCGTCACCCTTGCCCTGTTTACCATGCGGAATTCCCGGAACAACCTGAGTCCGGTGATCCTGGCTGCGACCTTCCTCCAGCCCGTATTCCTTCACTATATCTATAACTTTTCCCCCGATCTCCTCGCCACCTTCCTGCTTGTCGCCTCCTTCAGCGCTGCAGTGGCACGCAGGGAATTTCTCTTCGGGCTTCTTTCAGCCATGATGGTCCTGATCCGTCCGATCTTTGCCGTCCAGGTTCTGCTGGGTTTTCTTCCTTCCACCCGGCGATGGAGATATCTTGCAGGTACAATCCTGCCCCTCCTGGCCTGGGGGACCTATAACCAGATCATCTTCGGGGCTCCCTGGATTACGGGCTACCAGCGAGTGGCTGTTTCCACGGGGACGGGGATTGTCATACAGAGTCATGCTCAACTTCTGAATTTCGATCCGTTGCGCATGATCTCCATTCTCTTTTCCTATCCCATGGGATTTCTCTTTACGAGCGCCCTCAGCTTATGGCAGATTTTTCTGCTTCTGCAGCGAAGACAATATCCTCGCCGGCTCTATCTCTTCCTCTTGCTGACCGTTCTCTGGCCCTTTCTTTTTTTATGGTTTTACTCTCCCTGGGCAGCCAGTTCGTTTGGAAACCGTTTTCTGCTGCCTGTATCCGGAGTTCTGATCTTCAGCTGGAGCCTTCGAGGCTGGAAGGAACAAACTGCGTCAGGACCCGGCCGTCCCGACGATCCACAACCTGAAGGCGGGGTCGGAGAGACCCCGGAAATGTCATCGCGGGAAGTTGTTCATCGAGAAGAATAAAGACCCGGTGGCCCTGGGTGGACCAGGTGGAAACCGAAGCCAGCAGGCGATCATTTTGTTCCATCCATGCCGGGGGAGAGAGCCCGCGAAGTTCCAGCCAGCCCGGATGGGAATCCGATTCGAGCGGGTGCTGGTGATCTGTAATGTCAATCCCGGATTTGCTGAGATAGTAGGTCGTTTCCAGGCGTTCCGTACCTGTAAAGATCACAATATCCCCTGAAGAGAGATGGGGAGCCATCCATGCTGCCAGAGCCTGACCCGCCGGTGTATGCCGGATTTCCCTGATCGAGGCTGTCAGGGTGATAATCAGCCCCAGCACGGTCAGACCGATCAGACATGCCAGCTCCCGCTTGCTCCGTTTGGATGTCGACACCGCAACGGACAGAAGAAGGGGAAGAAGGATGATTTCCGTTCGGCCCGGAAAATAAAGGGGAGCGGACAGGATGGAATACACTGTCAGGCTTCCGGCCGCCCCAAGGGCTCCGAAGAGCAGGTGCCTGCGGTTTCGGACCGTCGGGATGAGAAGGATTGAGATCAGGCAGATGGCAAGACCGGCGGCGGCCAGGTTCGGAATGCCTGTTGCGAATGAACCCGGGAACAACCCGCCGGCGAGGATTCCCGGGGGCGTGAGAAGAAGGGAGAGAAGGCTCTGTCCCTTCGCATAATCCGCCATCCATAGAATCGAAACCCGGGGCTGGGCCATCATCGTCGGCCACCAGGGCAGGTAGGCCAGAAAGGCTGCAACGGGCAGGTAGGCCCGTCTGGGGTAGGCAATCACCCAGGCGGGAAGAAGAAAAAGGGCGATATTATGGGTATAGAGAGCCCCGATCATGGCCGCCAGGGCAATCCAGGGCCTGGAACGCTCCATGGCCGCCAGAGCGATCATCATGAAAAGGAGGAGGAGCCCGTAATTCCTTGCCTCGACCGCGTAGGCGGCGACGATGGGGTGAACTGCCAGCCACAAAGGAGCCCTGTGCGTGATGGAAACAAAGACAGCCAGGAACCCGAGAGAGGCAAGGAAGCTCAGGATACGGATGGATTGTATGCTTGAGCCGGCGAAGGCGGACCAGATGTGACTGGCAATGTAATAGAGGGGCGGGCCCGAATCGTCTTCCAACGTATGAAGGATACCCGGGATCGACTCTTCGGTCAGGCGAAGGGTGTAGATTTCATCGTGCCATGCGGGGCGGAGAACGATGGATGGGATGGAAATCAGGATCGATACGAGAAACAGCCAGAGAAGCGCGCGGCAGGGAAAGGAATTGACTGGATGTGCGGGCTGATCCGGGGAAAGGGGAGACGCCACTTCGCGGCCGGATCTTAACCCGGGTAACGGTCGAAGAGTCGGGCCCAGGCTGAAGTGCGACGAAGCTTTTTCATTCGAGACTTTCCGAATGTCGGCCACCACAGGTAGTCATGATAGGCGTACGAGCCGAAAACGAAGAGATAGACGATGGGAGTGTGGAAGAAGAGCTTCTGGAGGCCTCGAAAGGGGCCGAACCACATGAGATCCCCCACGCGGCTTGCCAGGTTATCACCCACGGAGAAGCTTGTGGTTTCTCCGGAAATGTCGTCCCCGACCAGTTCGATTTCCGACGGCTTTCCGCATCCCAGGCCTCGCTCGTGGGCCCTGGCGATGTACTCGAGGCTCATGGGGTCAAACCCCATTAATTTTGCAGCCACTGCATCGATCGCTACCATGTCGGAACTGGCCAGGAGAAGGTTTTTCTCCACCGGGATCATGGTCCGGGGACCGGGACCGCTACCGCAAAGGGTTCCGTCCATGACCGCAAAGAGACCTGTGTGAATCTCTTTTTGAATGGTCAACAGGTCGACCAGTGTGCGGTGAATGTGGGAGTGCGTGTAGTGACGGCGGGTGTTGAGCAGCCCTCCGAAGGCGTTCTTCATGGCCCCGGTGGTCGTCGTGTAGATGTGGGTCTTCACCGTAGGGAGGTGAACGATGTTCTTACCCAGGAAAAATTCCGGTATGTGGATTCCCCGGGGATAGATGGAGGGCAGAACCAGCATCTCGCCTTTGGGTTCATAGGGGATCCACTTCAAATCGTCCTTTCGGCAATTGTAGCGTTCCGGGACCTGATGGGTTTCGTACACCGGCTTCAGCTTGCAGAGCCTCTGCCCCTTATCGGGGTCGGTCACCACGGTGTTGTTGTGAACGGCAACCAGATCCTGGAATCCATCTGCCCGGAGGGCGCGTATCGTTCCTTCCAGCTGCCACGGTGTCGTGTTGGCGGAGAGGAAGGGAAAGTGCCAGGAAATATTATCTTTCAGGATTGTTGTCGATCCCGGATCAAGTGCCGATTTCATCCCTGCCAGACTGCTAAGGCGCGCAGTGTCTTCTATAACCGTATCTGGAGTGGTCCGGACCGCGGCAACGCGGGAAAGTGTCATATTATCCAGTATACACGATGAGAATGGAGGCGGCGATCCAGAGAAGAACGTTGATTGCGAAGGGCCCGTCTCCCATGAGGACATCGGTGGGATTCCCCCCCATGTCCCGGTTGTGGAGAAGGTAGAGATACCGTGCGATTCCATATACGACAAAGGGAATGGTGGCGATAAGGTAAGGGGAGTGAAATTTCACCTGGGTGGAGGGAGAGGTGACATAGAGGGCGTAGCAGAGGATCGTAGCCGCCGTGGCCATTGTGATCATCTGATCCAGGAAGGGGAGCGTGTAGTCGCCCAGTACCTTTCGATGGCGGGTGGCCTCGTCCAGTGTGGCCAGTTCGTGACGTCTCTTGCAGAAAGCCAGAAAGAGGGCAAGGAAAAAGGTGCATAGAAGGAGCCATGAAGAGACCGGGACATGGATAATGGCTGCACCCGCCACAACACGAAGAACGAATCCCAGGGCTATGGTCAGGGTATCCAGTATGACGATTCTCTTGCCTCCAAAGGTGTAGACAATCTGCATCGCAATGTATGTAAGCAGGAGAAGTTGAAACTCCCAGGCCAGAAAGTAAGAAAGAGCCAGACCCCCCGCCAGGCAGAAGAAGGCAATGATCAGCGCCTGTCCTGTGGAGATCTTTCCTGCCGGAATGGGGCGATGACACTTTTCAGGATGGAGGCGATCCTCTTCCCTGTCCCGGATATCATTTATAATGTAAATCGTGCTGGCCGCGAGAGAGAAGGCAAAGAACCCCTGGATCGTTGCGAGAACCATATGCGGATCGAAGAGTCGCTTGGCGAAGACCAGGGCTCCAAAGAGGAAGAAGTTTTTGCTCCACTGTTTGATCCGCAACAGACTGGGCAGATTCGGTATGATTCCCCCGGTATCTTCGGACATGCCGCCATTATATCACCGGGTTTGGCGATGAACCGGACCCGTGACCGGTTTCGTGACCTTTCTTACGGAATTCTTCTGATTGCTGCCCTTTTTCTTGTATGGCTCACAAATCAGCGGTTTCCCTTCTCTACTTCTTTTCTTTTCCATGTCCTGAAACAGGCAGTTCTCCTGGGAGCCTTTTCCTCGGCTCTGATGGGCTGGGGTCTTGCCATCCTTGCCCTCTTTCGATCACCGGGGCCTCACAGGGGCGGATTCCTCTGGGTCCTGGGGGCGACTTTCCTTGCCACTCTTCTCGGGCTTCTCGGACCCCTCTATTTCCCCGGGCCCTGGATCAGTGGTCTCATAACAGGGGTCGGTGTCTTCTTCGCCGTTCTGTTGTTCCGCCGAATCGAGCGACCTGTGTTCCATTTCCAGATACCCGCCGAGTTCCTCATCCTTTTCGTCCTTCTGATTCCTCCCGCGCTTCTGGCTCTGGCACCTTCCCTATCCCTTGATGCCCTCGTCTACCATCTGGCCGTTCCCGGACAGGCCATCCTGAAAGGGCAGCTTATACCCTCCCCGACAAATATCCATACCTTCTTTCCCATGCATGCCGAGGTTCTCTACGGGCTGCTTCTTCCCCTGGGCGGACCTGTAGCCTGTCAGGGCCTCCATTTCCTGGCAGGTATGATTGCCCTCTCATCCCTCGTGCGCTTCCAGCGGATTCGGGGCGGATCCCTCTCCCTGATGCCGGTCATCGTTCTTGCCGGAGTCCCGGTTCTCAACGTGATTCTGGGCTGGGCCTGGAATGACTGGTTTGTTCTCCTCTTCCTGGGGGAAGGACTCATAGAACGGGAGCGCTTCCGTGCCGGCGCGGATGAGGGTTCCGCCGTGCGATCCGCTCTCTGTTTCGCCGCTGCCGCTTCCGTCAAATATTATGCTCTGCCTCTTCTTCTCCTTGCTCCCAAACCCCGGCGCAGGCGTTCCCTGGTTCTGGCAGGGCTTCTCACAATCGTGACGCTGGCTCCATGGTATGGAAGAAACCTTGTTGTAAAGGGAAATCCAATCTATCCCATCCTGAGTGCCCACACGGGAGCTTCTGCTCTAACGCAATATCGCCAGGGAGAGGGAGGTCCGATACCTGTTATGGACTATCTCGGCAGAAAGGACCTGGTGGATGAGAGTGTGGGAGTTCTCCTTCCCCTGATGATTCTCCTGGTTCCTCTGGCGGGGTTTCGGCGGTTCCGGGAAGATCCTCTTCCCTTCCTTTTAATTCTGATGTACCTGGGCGCCGGGTTCGTGGTTCATCCGACAGCGCGTTTCTTTGCTCCGGCCATGATGCTGATCTGTATTCTCGGGGGAGAGGTGCTCTCGGTATGGCATGCTCGCAGGTCACGGGCGGTGATGGTAATCGTCGCGATGCTCTCCTGTATCAACCTTGTCCAGATTGTCAAAGTAGTGACGTATTTTGACCCGGTTGAGCCCGCTCTCGGGCTTGTAAAAGCTGAAACCTACCTTGACGAAAGCCAGTCGTACCTGCATGCTTTTCGATGGATTCAGGAACGGACGGATCCGCGCGAAAGGATTATGGTTGTGGGGGAAAGTCGTATTTACTATCTGAATCGACCGGCTATCGCCGCTTCCTACCTGGATCCGCCTCCCTACACACCCTGGATTTCACGAGACCGAACCCCCGAAGGCCTTGCGGACCGCCTTATGAAAGACCGTATCTGCTGGATCTTTATCAATCGTGCACAGTACCGCCCCGGACAGGCTGCGGTTCAACCGGTCCGGGAACTGAGATTCGACGCTTCCGAGGAAGAAGACTCACTCTTTGAGACGATGCTCGCCTCCCGCGGGGTTCGAGTTTACGCGAAGGGTTTCATTGAAATATGGCATCTGGAATCTTCCGCGGGCCGGGATATCCGTGAATAGAGGGAACCGGACAGCTGCTTTCATTTTGTTGCTCGGAGTGCTGGCCATCTCACTCTTTCCCCTGAGGAGCAACGATCTCTGGTGGCACCTGGCGACCGGCCGGACGATCCTGGATCAGGGGATACCTCAGACTGATCCCTTTTCTTTTGCCTCGGATCCTGTTCCCTGGGTTAACCACGCGTGGGGATTTGACGTCACGGTCTATTGTCTTCAAATGGTTCTTACCCCTCCCGGCCTGATCGCTCTCCGGATTGCCATCGTTGCCCTGATCGCCCTGTTTTTGTGGGTTCACAGAAGACGTCGGGGTGAAGGCCCATGGATCGCGCTTGCCTGGATCCTTCTACTTCTGGTCCTGGCTCGCCATCGCCTCATGGTTCGACCGGAACTCGTTGCCCTTCTGCTCCTTGTCTTTCTTCTTGGGAGCTTTGCGGATCCGTCTTCCCGAAAGCCGCGCCAGTTTTTCCGGATCGCGCTGATCCTCCTGATCTGGGTGAATGTCCACGCGAGCTTTGTCCTCGGGCTTGGCATTGCGTCGGTTCTTCTCCTGGGCCAGTCGTTCAGGGACCGGGATTGGAAACCATTTCTCTGGATCCTTCCCTTTACCGCGATTATCCTGGCCAATCCCTTTGGCTACCGTGCACTGGTTGCTCCCTTACGACTCATGGGAGATCTGGCAAGACTTCCCGTTGAGAATCCTGAGTGGGCACGCCCTTCCGCAATGATGGCTCTTCCCCTTGCGGCCGTTACGCTATTTGGTCTCTGGATTCTTGCGTCCCGCAAAGATCTCTCTCTTTCCTACCGGGTACCTTTCTCATTCGTGATCGTGATGTCAGCCGTTCTGGCTCTGACTGCCGTGCGCCATTCCGGAATTCTGGCCGTCACGCTGGCTTCTCTGGTACCTCCGATTCGATGGCGTGCCATCGGCATCTTTCTGGGCGGGGCACTTCTGGCCGTATTTCTTGGCGCCTGGTTTACGGGGCCCCGACCCGGATGGGGTGTCGATCGAGAAAAATTCCCGATTGCAGCGTTAGACATAGTTGAGCAGGTACCACCCCCCGGCAGGCTCTACAACCATCCCGGAATGGGTGGATACCTTATCTGGAGGCTCTATCCAGAACGGCAGGTCTTTATCGATGGGAGGAATGAACTCTATATAAAACTTCTCACGGAGATCAACAGAAGCCTGGTCAGCCTGGATCGATGGGTTGAACTTCTGGAAAAATACGGGATTCGATGGGCTGTTCTGCCCTACCAGGGGGAAGTCCGGGTCCTTCAGGGGGAAACCATACGAAGCCTGCCTGCATCGATCGCCCGTTTTCCCACCGATGCGTGGGTTTTGATGGATTACGATGACGCCGCCATGATCTTTTACGCCCGCTCGGAAGTCCCCTCGACCCTTCAGGGTCGGGCCTATCGCGTGATTCCGGAATCCCCCGCATACGTCCTGGATCGGATTCGCGAAGGAACATGGTCTTCCGAAGAGGTGAAAGAGGAGCTGAATCGTAAACTGAAGGAAAACCCGGACTGCCGCCGTGCCCGGGAGCTCCTGGACAGGATTGCAAGTGAGCTTTAAAACAATTATCGGAATTGTCCTTACGGCTCTGATCCTGGGCTTTTTCCTGATTCCGACATACAGGGACAATGCCTTTGTCCATCTTCCCATCTTCCTGTCACTTGATCAGGTCCGGTCCGGAATTATGCCCCCGTTCGTCCATCCCGGTCTGAATGGAGGCCAGCCCCTGGCGGGAGATCCGAATACTCTTGCGCTCTATCCCACTGCTTTTTTGACCCATTTCATGCCGGGGGCCTGGGTCTTCGGGTTTCACTTTTTCCTCCATCTTTTTCTCTCCGCGTTTTTTATGTATCGAATTGCACGTCAAACGATGGAGCCCGACGGAGCCCTGCTGACCGCCCTGGCATGGATCACCTGCGGTCCCTTTCTTTCCGCGTCCGTGGCCGCGAACCTTTTTACGACGGTCTCCCTTATGCCGGCCGTCTTTCTGACCACCGTGCCCCGCGTTCGCCCGGGGTGGGCGTCCCTCACCATCGCCCTTCAGATCTTTGCCGGAGAGTGGGTGCTGGCTCTGGCAACATTTCTTTTCTGTATGGTTCTTACAAGGGACCGTCTCATCCTGACGGGAGAGATGATTCTGGGATGCCTGATTTCAGCTCCCCTCTTCATGTACATGGCTCCCGTTGTGGGCTTTTCGACCCGGGCCATGGGAATCACAACCGCAAAAACTGCGCTCGCGGCATCTCTCCATCCGGTGCGGCTTGCCGGAAGCCTTCTTCCCTTTGCTTTTGGAAACTCCGCCGATGCAGTTGTGGGATGGTGGGGGAGTTCGTACACCAGGGCTCCTGGTTTTCTCCTGCCCACTCTTCATATGGCCTGGTTCCTTCTCCTTGCTTTTTTCACCAGTCGAAAAAACCGTTCGGCACTGATCCTGCAGTTCGTGTTCCTCTTTTTTGCCCTGGGAGCCTACAATCCCCTGATTGCCGTGGCTGCCGATCGATGGCAAGTACTCAATCTCCTTCGTTCTCCGGAAAAACTCTTTATCGCCATCACCTTTCTTCTCCTGGTGCAGATCACATGGCCCCGTATGGATCGAAAAACACTGCTGGTCGGCGGGTTGGTTTTTACTGCCATTTCCCTCGTCCTTATCCTCTATGCGGGGGGGCCGGGTCTTACCCCTGTTCGCATCGCCAACCTGGTGGCACAGATTATCCTGCTTTCCTGTCTGACCCTCCGCACGCAGATCCGAGCCATCATTCTGTCGCTGGGACTTGTTCTCTATGCCGTGTTTTTTCTCTCGCCGGTACTTGGGCTGGATCGAACTTCGAAGGTTCTGGGCGCAACCCTTTCTCTTGCCGATACAATCGGCCCCAAGGATGTTCTTGCTGATCTCACGGGAAATCGAGTCCGTGGATTTTCGACCTTCAGGGACTATGTGCGTTTTGCTTACGCCCATGCGATTCAGCCCACGGGAATCGGTCAGGGTTTCCGGTACCGTCTGTCTCCCGATGTTGCAGGATCGTGGTCCGTGATGGATCGTCTGGTCCGCGAGGCCTATTTCTCCAAGGTCGGCCAGGGAGGTCAATCCATTCTCCATTCCCAGGGGGTTCAAGCAATCCTGCGTTTCGACGGAGCATCCGGTGATCAGGGTCTGTTTCTCGAAAGGGTGGAACATCCTCTTCCCGACATTGCCCTTTTTTTCCATGCACGAATGGCGAAGGATCCTCAACAGGCGGTCGACATTCTCTCGGACCCCTCCTTCGATCCAACCCGATCGGTAGTTCTGGCAGGGCCTGAAGGTGAAGCGGGAGAAGATCGGTCCTTTCTTCCCGTAACGCCTGCCCTTCTGGAGGCGGATCGGGTTGAGGTCCGCCTGACGACGGACCATCCCGGTTTCCTCTTATTTCAGCGCGCCTATTTCCCCGCCTTTGCCTTCACAGACAATGGACGTCCCGTTTCCGCCGGTCCGGGAAACGTCGCGCTGACCTGCCTGAGACTGGAACCGGGGAAACATTCCATTGTCGGGTGTTTTCCCATGAGAGGAATATATGGAGCACTGCTTCTTGCCTTTTTTTCCCTCTGTGGCGTAGCATACAGGGCATGGTCATCCACGTCATAATTCCCGCCTATAACGAAGCGGGCCGGATTGAGGGAACCCTGGACGCGCTGTACGAGTACAGCCGGACGGGTCCCCACCGCCTCGCCGTATCGGTTGTGGATGACGGATCTACCGATCCTACAGTCTCTATTGTCACGGCGTACCGCGACAATGTCTGGTCCGAGGTTCGGCTTGTCCGGCTTCCCCGGAATCTGGGAAAAGGCGCCGCAGTCCGTTACGGAATGATGCACCTCGCACCGGGTTGTGACTGGGCCCTGCTCTCGGACGCCGATCTTTCCACCCCGATTGAAGAGGTTGAGACTCTACTCGCCCACTCCAGGGAAGCAGGGATCCTGATAGGTTCAAGGGCTTTGAACCCCGATCTCATCACGATCCATCAGCCGGCCCTTCGACAGCTGATGGGCAAGGTCTTTAATCTGCTCATTCGAACCCTTTTCCTGGATGGATTCTATGACACGCAGTGCGGGTTTAAACTCTTCCGCCCGCACATCGCCAGACAGATCTTCACGGAGCTGACCACGCCGGGATTTGCCTTCGATGTGGAAGTGATTGCCAGGGCGTACCGACGCGGCTATGTGGTCAAGGAAGTTCCCGTGCGCTGGGAGCACAGGGAACTCAGCCGGGTTTCGATCGTCGGCGCTCCTTTAAAGATGTTGAAGGAAATCGTTAAGCTGCGGCTCAGGATGGGCAGGGTGCGTCCAGCTTTTCCACCCGCCTGGCGTGACGGCCGCCGGAAAATTCTGTAGACAGAAAGAGCTCCGTAATCTCTTCCGCCAGGGCCGCGGCCACAATCCTGGCTCCCAGGGTCAGAACATTGGCATCGTTGTGCTGCCTGGCAAGGCGCACCATGTAGAGGTCGTTGCAATTTGCTGCACGAACGCCCGGATAACGGTTCGCCCGAATGGACATCCCGATTCCCGTCCCACAGACCAAAATCCCTCGGTTCCATCTTCCCCGGGATATTCCCTCGGCGAGAGCCGATGCGTAATCCGGGTAATCGACGGACTCAGCTCCATCCGTGCCCAGATCTTTGACGGAATAGCCCTTATTCCGAAGAAGATCTGCCAGATAGTCCTTCAGGGAAGCGCCCGCGTGGTCAGCTGCCAGGGCGATCGATTCAGCCATTGCATCACCTCCGAAACAAGATAGAGAGACCCTGAAACCAGGGTGGTGGGAGAGCCTGATGCGCCCGTAAGGGCATCGGAAAGATTCCGTTCGAGTGTGACCGGTATCCTGCTGGTAATGGAGGAGGCGGTTCGATGCATCATGGCCTCTGTCCAGCTGCGCGGAGTGGAAATAATAGGAACGAGACGGATCCGATCCACCCGGGGGGAGAGAATCTGAAGAGATTGCCGGGGTTTTTTTTGAGTGACGCTCCCAAAGATCAGTTCGACCGGTCTCGGAAGCTGGACCCGGTCGAGATAGGCTCCCAGAGCCCGGATTCCGCTGGGATTATGGGCCCCGTCAATAATAAGCCTCCGATTCCCCAGGCGAAACGTTTCCAGACGGCCCGGCCAGCGTGTATGGGCAACGGCAATCTGTAGAGCTTCCGCGGTCGGATGGTCCAGAAGGGTGGAGGCAGAGAGAGCCGCAGCCAGGTTTTCGATCTGGTGTGGACCGGTCAGAGAGGTGTGAAAGGGTGTCCACGTGCCATGAATTTTTGCTTCGAGGACCATGCCATCCGGATCCATATGAAGGGGTCGGATGCGGACCAGTCGGGATGATTCCACGATTTCTGCCCCAACGGTATGGGCGATCTCCCTGAGCTGCCTGAGGACAGGAGCTCTTTGCGGTGTGACAACAACGGTTTGTCCCGGTTTGATGATGCCGGCTTTTTCCCCCGCAATCTGTTCGAGGGTGCGGCCGAGGAGATGCATGTGATCATGGGCAATCCGTGTGATGATCGAGACCGGGCCGGTAAGGATGTTGGTGGCGTCAAGCCTTCCGCCAAGCCCTACCTCGAAGACGTTGAACCGGGTTTCGGATCGTTGAAAGTGCAGTGCGGCGGCTGCAGTAAGAAATTCAAAATATGTGGGAGGTGAATCCATTGACGGCAAAACGGAGGCAATCTCTTCCACCAGGGCGGCAAAGGTTTTTTCATCAATCGGCGTTCCTGAAACCCGTATCCTCTCATGGACCGAAAGCAGGTGAGGGGAAGTGAAGAGCCCCGTGGACCCGGAAAGGGTTTCCAGGATCGAAGCGAGAAATGCGGAGGTCGAACCCTTACCGTTGGTACCTGCAACTAGAATGTTGTTTGAATGGGACTGAATGGGAAGCCGTTCTACAAGGGAGCGGACCCGTTCCAGGCCCAGGGTCATTTCCGAGGGTTTCAGCGATTCAAGAAAGCCATCAACGTCCATGAAGAATGGATAAAAGAGATGCGATGGATCCCTTGAGCTGGTCCCGGGGTACCACCATGTCAATGATGCCGTGCTCCAGGAGGAATTCCGCCCGTTGAAATCCTTCAGGTAATTTCTGCCGGATTGTCTGCTCAATGACGCGGGGACCGGCGAATCCGATGAGAGCCCCGGGTTCAGAAATAATGACATCTCCCTGCATGGCATAGGAAGCCGTGACCCCGCCCGTTGTGGGATCGGCCAGTACCGATATGAAGGGAATCTTTCCGGTTTTTAATCGTCCGATCGCGGCAGAAATCTTGGCCATCTGCATCAGGGAAAGCGGACCTTCCTGCATCCGGGCGCCCCCGGAACAGGATACGATGATGAGAGGAGCGTTGTCGGATAACGCCTTTTCCGCTGCCCGGGTTATTTTTTCACCGACCACCGATCCCATGGATCCCCCCATAAAGGCAAATTCCATGGAAGCAATCACTACCGGCATTCCCTCAAGCGTGGCTGTTGCCACCAGGACTGCGTCCTGATCGCCGGCCTTGATCATAGACTCTTTGATTCGGTCCCTGTACTTCTTTTTATCCTTGAATTTCAAGGGATCGGACGAGGTTGTTTTCTCCGAAAACAGGGTGTATTTTCCTCCATCAGCCAGGAGGCAAAGCCGCTCCGCTGCAGAAAGGCGAAAGTGGTAGCTGCACTTGGGACAGACCTTGTTACGCCGCTCGACTTCCTTGAAGAAAATGATTTCTTTGCAGGCCTGACACTTGACCCACATACCTTCGGGGATGCGAACGGGACCGGAAGGTCGATTCTCCATGGCGACTATGGTATCACGGGGCCTCTGACCCATCAACACGCGGGGCGATCAGGGGGCCTGTCAATCCGTCCGCCCGGTCAAAGGGGCAGTCAAAGAGATCCTCCCAGGCCTGGAGACGTGAAAATTCGCCCTTTCCCTGAAGGTGCTCCACCATCCTTCCCTCTTTGAGAAGAACGATGTCCTGGCAGACCCGGAACAGGAGATTGACATCATGGGAAACGACGATGATCGTTCGCCCCGATCCGTGAAGGGAAAGGATCTTTTCCGCCATGTGTCTCTGGTGGTGAGGATCCAGGTGAGTGAAGGGTTCGTCGAGAAGAAGGATCTCCGGATCGGCTGCCAGGGCACGGGCGAGCAGAACCCTCTTTCGCTCGCCTCCGCTCACGTTCTGGACGGGTGTCCTTCGATAACGGATCAGTTCGAGTTGAGAAAGTGCCTCATCCACAGCCTCCCTGTCCCGCTTTGAGAAGGGTGCAAAGGGAGAGAGGTGTGGATATCGTCCCAGCCGTACCATGTCTTCCACGGTAAGGGGGAAGGGTAAAAGAAGTTCCTGCGGAACCCAGGCGACCATGCGGGCATATGCCTTTCTGTGTATGGTTCCAAGGGGATGGTCCGAGAGAAAAATCCTTCCCTCGTCCGGCTTCAGTACCCGGGCCATTAATTTCAAAAGGGTGGACTTTCCGGCGCCGTTGGGACCCGCAATTCCCGTCACCTTCCCGGCTGGAACCTCCAGGTTCAGGTCTTTCACTATCGTCTGGCCGGGCACGTATCCAAAGGTGACATGTTCCAGCAGAAAGCTCATGTGTCACGTCCTAAAAGCATAAGGAAGAAGGGAGCGCCTACCAGGGCGGTCACGGCTCCTGCAGGCAGATCGCCCCCGGGGAAAAATCTGGCCGCACTATCGGCCAGAACAAGAAAGGCTCCGCCCAGGAGGGTTGAAGTGGCAAAGAGAACGGTATGGCTGCTGCCCCACCAGCGACGGCACAGGTTCGGGACGATCAGGCCGACAAATCCGATAATCCCCACAAGAGCCACGGTCATGGCGGTCAGGAAAGACGCGGAGAAGAAGACGACACGTTTCAGCCGTTCCACGGAAATACCGCTGGAGGAAGCGGTTTCCTCACCCAGCAGAAAGACGTCCAGCTGCCGGGTCAGGAGCAGCAGGGGGAGAGCTCCAAGGATCAGCAGGGGGGCCAGGGTTCCTGCCGTACCCAGGGAAAGATCGGAGAGGTTTCCCATCATCCAGTGCATGTAGCTGGAAAGCTGGCGATGGTGAACATAAGAGAGTCCCATCAGGATCAGGCTTGCAAAGAAGGCATTCAGGATGACGCCTGAAAGCAGCATGCGGGTCGTATCCATTCGGCCCCGTGTCGTTCCCATGAATGCCACACTCCATACGGTCAGTGCGCCTCCAAGAAAGGCGAGCAGAAAGGTTGAGATGGAATACGGTGAAAAACCAAGCATGAGGCTGGCCAGCATTCCTGCAGCCGCGCCCGAGGAAACTCCGAGAACAAAGGGATCCGCCAGGGGGTTACGGAGAAGTGTCTGGAGGCCCGATCCGGCGAGGGAGAGGGCGGCTCCCACAAGAAACGCAGCGATGGCCCGGGGGAGTCGAAGGTAAATCAGAACCTTCCATGCCGTCGGATCTCCCGAACGAAGGCCATCCAGAACCGGGTAGGGACCGGTGCCGAGGCTCAGGAGACATGCCAAAAGCAGCAGAAGGATCAGGAGCAGAGTACGTCGCATGAATTTCCATTATACGATGATCTGCGCAGGACAGGGATTTCTCCCCGGGATCGAACCGGGGAGACCTGTTACAGCATGGAGGGGGGCGCTAAAATTTTAGTGAAGTCTGCATATAAAAATATTCACCATTATCCGCCAGGCCTGTATCTGCCAGATAATCACCGGCAGAAAAATGAGAATATCCGAACAGGAACGATAGGTGGTCACCGAAGGGAAGTGCAGCGGTCAGGTCGAATTCTGTTCCAACTTTATTGCTTATCGAAGGATCATCGGAGGTGCGCAGTGGTTTTCTGGCAGCGCTGTAAAGGGAGTCCGTCGTTTCTGCAAGACGAAGGAAATGGATGTCGGCCTGGACCTTGACCTTGCTTGCCGGAACCAGGGAAAACGAGAGCCTCAGGTCCTTCAGGTTCTGGAGACTCGCGCGGTCCATGTACCCGTAAAACTTATGGTTTGTAGGGAATAAATTGTCAAAGGTGTTTCGCGTACCGTCCACAGGGTCATCGTCTCCGGAACCGAAGGCGTATTCGAGTCCGATCCTTGGTGTGTACCGGAATGGAAGAGTGTACCCGATCTGGATAATCAGCGCGTAGGCGGAAATGTCCTGATCGCCGAAATTACCAAACTGATAAGCGCTTTCGAACCCATAATCAAATCCCGCAACTTCTCTGCCCCGGAAGAAGAATCCGATTGTGGACTCAGAAAGCGTCCCGGAACCGACTTTGGGACCGAAGGTTATGGCGGTATCGGTATCTCTGAACAAATAGTACAGATCAAGGATGTGGTGAGATGTAACTCTCCCCGAAGTGTAAAGGCCCCAAAGGGTGTCTTCATCGTTCCATTGATTCAGCTGGTCGTATTCTGTAATGACCTTTCGAACGGCAAAGAGATCGGTTGTCCACATGGATTTCTGATGTCGGATTTTAATCCCATCGAATGATTGCGCCACGTTGGACCAGTTAAACCCGCCGATAAGCCGTTCCTCACCATAGATGAGCTCCATTCTCCCCGCTGTCAGGGAGAAGGATGAGAAAACGGCCGGGTGATAAACGGCATATGCCTGTCGGATATCCAGTTGATCCCGATAGGGAGCTGGGCTGCCAACTTCGAGATTCCATACTCTTGCATCCTGAAACTGGGTGAAAAGGGATAGTGTTTTTGTTGCCTTCCACGACAGAGTGAGACGAGAACGAAAGAGATGAAAACCCAGCTGATCATCTGCCAGAGAATTGAAGTCGAAATTATCCTGATATTCAAACCGATGCCGGAACTCGACCTGGATATTCAGATTGTCATTGCCGGCAAGGCCTCCTGCCAGGCCGAGTGCAAGTACGAAAAATAGAAGCCGCTTCATGGAATTATCTTCTTCTTTATTAATTACTGCTTATAGCGATCAGAGTAAAACTTCTGAATTTTCTGGAGGGCTTCCTTTCCCATACCGTCCCTGTGCCATTGATGGCCCTCCTGGGAGTAGACATATTTATCCAGAAGTTCTTTCGCTGTTTCTTCTCCAGCCACCTCCTTCAGCTGAGGAATGAATTTCTCGTAAAAATGTTTGCCAACCTCATACATGCCATGCCACCAGGTGTAATCGGGTCCCTGCATTGCAGCTCCATGACGGGCACGTCGTCCCTCGTGATGCCACAATTCCCACCAGGTCCATTCAATAGGATCGTCGAAATCGGGTTCCGAGATGATTTTTCGGAATTTAAGTTCTGAGATTATGGAACGCGCAGGAAGGGCAAACTTGGTATTGTAGAGATCAACAACACCGTCAAACTGGTCATAAGCTCCCGATGTGAATTCCTTGCTGTGACACTGGTTGCATACAGTCTTCATCGTGTCACGGCGATCTTCCCAGGTTTTAAATGCGGTAACTTTCTTTCCCTTGAATGTGGCATCCACGGCAGGAAGTTCGGGGGAATCACCCGGAATGTCAAGCTTGGAGTGATCCTCAAAGATCACCATGTTTAGCTTGGTTGAAATCGGAGGACGAAGCGTCCACGAAATTCGTTCTCCGACATCATGGGTGACTCCCAGATTTCCCGCCGCACCCATGTGACACGATGCGCAGGTCGGCCCGGAGAAATAATCTTTTCCCGCAACCCAGGTATCCTTGTCAAGATTCAGGGATTCACGATTGGCACGATACATGATGCCGTGTTTGGATTCCTCCCATACTTCAATCTGGGGGTGGTCAGGTCCGAGGTGGCATTTTCCACAGGCTTCCGGCTGTCGTGCCTGGGCGGCGCTGAACTCGTGCCTGGCATGGCAGGCGGAACACGAACCAGCAGAACCGTCTGGATTGATTCTTCCCATACCTGTGTTGGGCCAGGTTTCTTTGGTGGGTTTTCCCTGATCATCAACACGGACTGCAGATCCGTGGCACTGTCTGCACCCGGCATCCACGGCCGGCGGTCCTCCCACCACCTCGCCAAGGAGATTATCCAGAGACCCAAGAATCTCCGCGGCCTTTGCATGGTGGGATCCCTTCTGCTCCATGAACTCTTTTTCGTGACATTGGCTGCAATCCTTCGGGGATACGATGATCGAAACCCATGCCCCGTTGTGCAGGAAAGCGTCAGGTTCTCCTTCTTCGGCGCCATGGCAATCGGCACAATCGATTCCCGCCTTAAAATGTTTGGAACTTTCCCACTGTTTTACAATTCCCGGAGTGACTTTTGTGTGACACGTTGTGCAGGGTGCTGATCCCAATAAGAGGGATGTGACCAACAGAATTGCCAGGGTTAACGGCCATAGATAGTTGTTTTTCATGATTCCTCCTATCCCGTGGTTGTCCTGTATGATAATTAGGACTCCTATATAATAGGACGAAAATTAACGTTTGTCAAGCCCGGCAGGTGGAGGGCGTCTCGTACCCGGAAAGCATCAAAGAATGGATTTGTAAGATCCGGAATAATACAGGAATTCTTACATGGTGTCGTCGATGGAAGAAAGAGCCTGGTGTCCCGTATGGGTCAGCTGATAGAGCCTGCGGTAAAAGGGAAATTCGATCAGGATGCCCTTCTCGATCAAAGACAGGAGCACGATTTCCAGTTCATCCTCAAGGCTGTATTTCAGTTCCGATCGGAGAATGTCATAGGTTAGACCCATTCCCTCTTTGATTCCGCGTACCTGGTACACGTGAAGGATCGAACGCTCATCATCGGTAAGTTCGTGCATGGTGCCCTCTAAAAGTTGTAATTCCCACAACGTGAAAAATATTCCTGGCAGTCAAATACTCGACGAAGTGATTCAGACACTCTCCAACTGGAAACCATTGTCAGATAAAGGTGCAATGAAATTCAAGCTGCCACTGCAAAACACCTGGACCTGATTTATATCCTGCAATACTTTTTTTCTTTCAAATCGGCAATAAAGCGACATTATCGTGATGGGATCTGCTTACGGACACTCCTTTCCGGATCGCGGGGTTCCATCGGAGTCTGTCCCGAGGTTTTCTCCGCACCCATTCTGTATTCTTATCAGGTAATAGTAGGTGATACCGGCGCCAGGCGCTCCATCCGGATCGGTTGAATTGAGAAGTGCTGTGTTACCCGCCAGACAGTCTGCTCCCGAAAAATCGGTGGGTGAGATGCTTCGGAGAACATCGTAAACCGGTGCGGAACATCCGGGGTCCGTAGAGGGTTCCCATGTGATCGTCGTGGGAAGATTTCCCGCAAGTGCCGCGTGGATGACGGGAGAACCGGGAGAGGTCCAGATCGTGTCATCGAAGGGGAAGCAGTCCGTTGTGTCATCCTCGCCGTCGTTGTCGTCGTCGGGATCACAGACGTCTCCGAGACCGTCTCCCTCGAAGTCTGCCTGGTCCGTGTTGAAGCCATCGGGGCAGTTATCGCAGAGGCTCCCTACGCCGTCACCCAGGCCGGTGGCATACACGGCCTGGATCTCTTCAAGGGTCAGTGCTCTGTTAAAGACGGCTGCGTCGTCGATCAATCCCAGGAAGGGGTGGGTATTTGTAAGGTAGTATCCGCCCACAACCCAGGTTACGCAGTCCTGGAGGTCGGCGACGGGGTTGTCGGGTCCTGCCAGGACCAGGCCGCCGTCCACATAGATTCTTCCGTTGGTCCCGTCGTAGGTGTAAACCGCCAGGTGCCACTGGTTGTCGGTCCATTTGACCGTATCGGTGTCCACCTCACCGTACCGGGTTGTGGTTCCCTCTCCCGTGGTCCATCCCCTCAACGCTCCGTCGGTGTCGTAGACCAGAGCGTGGCTGTGGCTCCAGTCCCCGCTGGCATCGGAGACCTCGATGAGACGAGGAGAACCGGACCCTCCGCCGGGGCTTTTGAACCAGGCTGCCAGCGAAATTTCCGAACCAAAGGTTCCGCTCCATGCTCCCAGCACCTTGTCGTTCGTACCGTCAAAAGAAAGGCTATAGGGATCATTCGAGAGAGCTGCGGGTGTATCTTGCGAATAGATCGGACCGTTGGTAAGAGTTCCATCGCCACCATATCCTGATGAATCGAGAGCCGTGATTCCTGTACCTTCATTAAAACGCCAGGCCGCGATATTATCGGGGAAATCGACGTCCTCCTGATCCGGATTCAGATGGTCAGGACAGTTATCGCAAAGATCTCCCGCTCTATCTCCCACACCGATGTTATAGACCTGCTGAATCTCCGGCAGCTCCAGCTTCCGGTTCAGGATGGACACCTCATCAATGGTGCCCTGGAAGGTGTTGTTCGTGTCCAGGTAGTACCCTCCCGAAACCCAGGTCTTACCATCCTGAATGTCGGATGTGGGATTGTTGGTGCTCGAAAGGATTTCCACAGCGTCCACATAGAGTCGACCGGTGATCCCGTCGTACGTGTAAGCTGCCATGTGCCATTGACCATCCACCCACTTGGCCGGATCCGTATCGATCGTACCACCCCGGACTCCGGTCGATTCATCGGTTACCCAGGCGCGAAGGGCACCATCGGTGTCATAGACAATGGCACAGCTTTGATTCGAGTGGCCGACTTCGTTGGAGAACTCGATAAGACGGGGGGATCCTTCCCCTCCTCCAGAACTCTTAAACCATGCAACCATGGTCACTTCCGACGTGAAGACCTGATCCCAGGTTCCGGATACCTTCCCCGAAACCCCGTCAAATTGAAGGGCAGCGCCCGAGTGACCCGGTACCCAGGCGGCTCCCTCGATCACTCCATCACTGGTTCCGTAGGAATCATATGCCGTGGATCCCGATGCTTCATCATAGCGCCAGACCGCCGCGAGCCCGATCAGGTCGCTGTCTTCCTGCCCCGAGTTTGATGCCGCCGGACAATTGTCATTGATTGCGCAGAATCCATCTCCATCATCATCGTCCCCTGTACTGTCCCGTCCAATGGTTTCGGGTGTGCTTCCTGACAGGTCGCAGCCGTTACGATATGTAACTTTATACAGGTACCATTGTCCATCGAACCCGGTCCCGTCCATGTATCCGGTGAATCCTTCAGGGATACCAGTTTCAATAGCAATTCCATCTCGCAGAACCTCGTAGGTCCGGCTGCCCTGCCCATGATCCCCCCAGTCGGCGGGATCTTCCTGCCAGTTCAGAGCAACACCTGCATTGTTACACCCGTCCATGTCCATAAGGTCGATAGCCGGAAGTCCCGACGGCGCCGATCCCACGAGGTCAGTGAGAGAAACTCCGGCGGTGGCATTCGCATCGGAGCATCCGTTGATGTATCGAACCGCGTACGTGTAGGCTGTGCCGTTTGTCCCGGTATTGTCCGTACAGGACGTGGTCCCGTAACTCTTGGTGCCCGAACACCCACCGGATGAGAGCGTACTTCCGTTTCGATATACCACGTAGGTCCTTGTTCCCACACCGTTGTCGTTCCAGCTGACGGGGTCCTGGTTCCAGGTGACCGTGACGCCGGTATCGAGGCAGAGATCAGGATCGGATCCTCCATTGTTGGTCAATCCCGCAGGATTTGAGGAGACTTTATCCATTGCCGTGGCTGAGGAAGTATTGGCATAGAGTGCGCACCCGTTCGTGTACCGGACACGGTAGTAATAGGTCTGATTGTTGTTGGGAGGGTTGTTGGTGTAGGAGGTGATATTGTCGCTGTAGGGGATATCGCTTCCTACGGCGGCCCAGGAGGAGACTCCATCGGGGCTCCTCCAGACCCGATAGGTACGGGTATCACTTTTTCCGTTATCTCCCCAGCTGGAAGGATTTCGAGGCCACGTGATCGTTATGCCGGTATCGGTACAGTCACTGGCGTCCACGGCCGTGATCGTGCCGAGACCGGTCGGGGCGCTTCCGGTTTTATCGGTCCGATAATATCCGGAAGTAAAGGCGACATTTCCGCAGCTGTTGTAGTACCTCACCGCATAGCAATACGTACCATCCGGTTCCGCCGTAGTATCCAGATAGGTGGTGGGGTCTCCATAAGGGATAAGACCCGAAAGGGTGTTTACCGAACAGTTTCCCCCCAGGGCTCCCCGATAGACCCGATATTGACGAAGCGAGGTGTCGATGTCGTGATCCCCCCAGTCCGAAGCATCATCGGCCCAGTCGATCCGAATTCCTGAGTAGGCACAATCATCTTCGTCATAGGCTGAGTAGGATAAACCCGAGGGAGCACTGCCAACCCGATCCGTAGCCGTCACGTCCGACGTTTCTCCTGATAATCCACAGGCGTTCTGGTAAACCACGGAGTAGGTGTACTCAATATTCTGGTCGCCAGTAAGATCCGTAAGTGTGGATGTCCCATAGGGAATTGTCTCCAGGAGGGTCTCCGAACGGTAGACTAGATAATTGCGGTTAGTATTGCTGATTCCTCCGTCTCCCCATGCCGCGGGGTTTGCGCCCCAGGTAACCTGAACCCCGGTGGCACTGCAGTGATCCAGGTCGGTCGCGGTGACCGCAGAGAAGCTGGATGGCGCAAATCCGGAACAGTAGGCCGTGCAGTAGATGGCTCCATTGCCGTAGTAATCCATCCCGACCCCGGGACAGTGACTCCCTCCCCAGACAATCAGGCTCTTTCCCGTCCAGTGGCCCCCCATGTCTCCCCTTGGAGAGAGAACCCCGTCGGAATTAAAGGAAAACCAGTCTTCCCTGGAGAGTGTATAGCGATAGCCGGGGTTGAAGCCTTCTCCGCTGGCATCCTCCTCAAGGAAGGTCAGGAAGAAGGCGCCAGTCCAGTCTGCAATGACTGGACGATTTCCATATCCGCGGGAGTCAGCGGGAAGGGACCATGTGTCGGTAGACGGGTGATAAAACTCCATGACATTATATGGAGGATTTGTAATGTATCCGATATAGACGATCATCATGTCGCCGGTCCAGACCGCGTTATGAAGGCTTCGCGCCTCGGCGGCGTTGGACATGGATGTCCAGGTGTCATTGAGAGGATCGTAGCGGCCCCCTGAATTTTTTGGGGTCGTTCCAGTCTGGCCGCCCCACACAATCATCTCATCGTCTGCCCACACGGCAGAATGGTAGTATCGCACTGCAGGCAGTGCCGGATCTCCAGTGTTGGTGGCGGTCCAGGTGTCTATGTCAGGGTCGTATCGTCCCCCCGTGTTTAAGTAGGTACTCCCGTTATACCCGCCCCAAACAATGGCAACACGTCCCGACCAGACCAGGGAATGTCCATACCTGGAGGAGGGTGCGTCGGTGGTTGTCATGGCTGTCCATGTATTGGCTCCCGGATTGTAGCGTCCCCCCGTGTTCCGGCTTGTGTTTTCTCCTCCCCCCCACACGATCATTTCAGAGCCGGTCCAGATGGCGGGGGCATCGGTTCGCGCAATAGGGGCGTTCGTCGTGGTCATGGCGGTCCAGGAATCGGTTGCGGGGTTGTACTTCGCCCCGGTATTCATCGATCCCATGTTGTCTCTTCCCCCCCATATGACCATTTCCGTACCGGTCCAGACGCTTGAATAGTCTCCCCGTGCAGCCGGTGCGCCGCTGGTGCTCATGGTCTTCCACCAGTTGGTGCCGGGGTCATATCGGCCTCCGGTGTCCTGGGCCGTCGATCCGGCATTCCCTCCCCATATAACCATTTCCTCACCCGTCCATACCGCAGAGTGGCCGTACCTGGCTAAAGGAGCACCTGTAGTTGTTGTGGCATCCCAGGCGTTCAGGGTGGGGGAATAGCGGGCGCCCGTGTCGAAACAGCTCGAACCGTTCCATCCGCCCCAGATAATCATTTCCTGGCCGGTCCAGACGGCTGTATGGCCCCTGCGTGCTGAAGGTTGTGATGTCGTAGGAAATGAGCTCCAGGTTAGGGTGTTCAGGTTGAGGATCCCACCATCACCAAGGTTTACACTCGAATTCCTTCCTCCCCAGACCATCATTAATCGCTTTGCGATGATTGCTGTATGTTGCGACCGTACGGAGGGGGCGTCGGTCGTCGTGAGGGTTCCCCAGAACCCCGTATTTAGATTAAGGTAACCACCGGTTCGAAAATAGCTTGCCCCATCCTGACCGCCCCATATGATCATTCTATTTTCCGAGGCATCCCAGATCGCTGTATGGTCGAACCGTGCGGAAGGTGTATTGGGATCGTAAAGATTAGGGGTGGGTGACCATGTCCGGCCTGCGACGTAGTAATGCGCCCCGCTTTTGAGAGGGTAGGGATAGGCCGTTTGAAGGCCGCCCCAGATCGTCATGTACGTACCGGTCCAGATGGCGGAATGGTTTGTTCGGGCTACCGGGAGATCGGCACTGGACGTGTCCGTGGCGACCCATGAATTGCTTCCCGGGCTGTATTCCCCGCCGGTGTTGTAATAGGTTGATCCATTGTTCCCCCCCCATACGATCATTTTGGAACCGGTCCAGATGGCTGTATGGGTGGTTCGTGCCGAGGGCGCTCCCGTAGAGGACATGGAGGTCCACGTGTTGGTAGAGGGGGTGTACCGTTTTCCGTCTGCACAGGGTGTTCCCCCAAAATCCCCACCCCAGATAATCATCTCGGTTCCTGTCCAGACAGCTGTGTGGTTGGCCCTCAGGGAGGGAACCCCCGAGGTGGATGTCGAAGACCACACGTCGGTTCCGCAGACCGTCGCAAGTGTGCGGGGAAGGGTGTATTCTCTGATGGATGTCTCTGTCTGAACCGGCAGGCTATCCTTGACTTCATTCCACCAGGAGTCAAAGGGTCTCTTGGCCCAGCTGGCATACCCAACACGGATCCAGTCACTCCCCTTGTCCACGATAACCGTGGCATAAAACGAAGTCTCCGACTCCTGGAGAGGGCTTACCATACCGATCTCAAGGATATCCAGGAGTTCTTTATCGGAAAGGTCTTCATGGCCACCGTCCAGGACCGTACGAATGGCGTCAAATCTGGCAAGATCCCGGGAAAACTCCGCGCTGTACTGCGGAGGATTCGGTGAGGTTGACAAAGATTGAGACGAGTGGGGAAGAACCCCATCCTGGCTGATGGCATATACGGCTTCGGTATAGGTGCCACCTGAACCTACCGGATTGCGAAAATCTTTGTGAAGAGCCATGTCTCTCTCTGCCAGGCTTTTTGTACTTTGATGCAGGTCAGGATCAAAGGCATAGCGACGATGGATTCTTTCTTCGATCAGGATGGTGCGGGCCAGGCATTCCGCGATTTTCAAAGGGTCATTCCCCAGAGCTTCCCATAGTTCCCGAAGCATGGCCGGATCTTTGCTCTCCCGGGCCATACGGTCTATTTCCTCCTGGATTTGTTGAGGTGTTACTGGATCACTCCACCAGCGATCCAGTGCTATTCCCATTTTAAGGGTTTCGGTGACGTATTCCTCAAGTAATTCATTTGGAAACTGGCTCTCAAAGGGTGGCTTCGTCCCCGGATTTTGTGAAGGCCAGATTCTGTGCTCGAAATAGATTCGTTCCACAACGCGGCGGCACTCTACCCGTTCTGCCAGGTCGAAGGAGCGGTTTAATTCAGGTCCCTCTGTGGCAGGGGACAGCGATCCGGATTCACCACCTGCAAACGCAATTGCCCAGGTAATCACCAGCAGGGTCAAGAAAATCGAAATACATTGTTTCATGATGACCTCCATCTCCGGTTCGGGAACATGCACTTATTCTGGCAAACTTCAAGTTGTTCTTACCGGATATGAAGGATTCCGGAGCTTACATTCTCCACCTCATTTTTTGAAACAATCGAGGTAGAAGAACAAAGACTCAATGTCCTGCATGGATAATTCCCATCTCTCCCCGGCAAATTGCTTCACCAACCCTTTTCTCACCTATATGATGGTGAAATTAGCAGAGGTTGTCAATATGAGACCTTTGTGCCTCGTTGGTCTGGTATGTGGAAACATGGGGGGAAGATCTAATGAATCCAGGTTCCTTTTAATTTTTTTCGAATTTCGTAACCTCAAAGGGGATCAGATCCCAGGGTTCAACGAGGAGGAATTTCTTTCTTCCCAGTTTGTAGACAATTTTGTTGATTGTCAGCATATGGGGTCCGGGTTCCAGCATGCTTACGTCAATTTCTGTAATCCACCCTGTCTGATGGGTCAGGGGGTGTTCAGTCCGGTACCATTGGGACGGATGGAGAGGCAGATCATCGATATCGATCTGAAAAAGATCCGGAGGGATAAGATGTTTTACATCCTTTGTGATTTCAAAGGTTTTTCGAGCTTCTGTGTTGTGCTTAAGGATTCCGAGGTTGTAGTTGTCATTCTTGTAGAAACTTAAAAAGAGGTTCAGGGTCGAACCCTCCACCTGGAACTCATCGATCGCAGCCCGTTGAATGCGGACCGTAGGGTTTCGCTGATTTTCATAATGGTTCGGGTCCAGTGTCACGATGGGTAAGGTGTTGTTTATGGAAACGGGCTTGTCGTTTGCAAAGGAAAACGAGCGGATTTCCGGCATGGCAATCAGGAGGATGATGGCGAAATAGGAAAGGAAAAGCATACCTGCTTTTCGGATTCCGATGTTGGTAATATAGATAACCAGCGTGATCTGAAAGATGGAAGATTCGATCCATCGTTTCACTTTGCTGTCCTTCCACTTCGTTTCCAGAAGAATACCCACGGTCGATCCAACGAACACGACAAGTCCGACATAAACCAGTGTGGCAACTCTCATCCCGGCGCGGTCCAACCCGAGAAAGGCAAAGAGGATGACGGGAATCTCTACGATGAACACTCCGATGAACAACACCACAGATGTAAAGATAAATGAAAAGAGAAGGCTGCAAACCTTCTCCAGCTGGATCACGTAGGTATCCAGGCTTGGAAACTCCATGCCTGCATTGGAAGGGTTCAGGTTTTCCCTTTTTACTCCATGCGGGTAGACAAAACTTAAGCCAACAAAGGCGGTCCAGACTCCCCGTAGAATCAGGTGGATTACCAGGGTGATCTTCAATCCTGTAATTAAGAAAGTTGCTACGATAAAGACCAATCTGGAGGCTGCATCAAAGACTCCATGCTCCTGGATGAGCATCCCGAAAAAATTGTAGACGTAACCGGAGAGAAGAAAGACAAAGGTGAGAGTGATACCGGAAATCAGAATTTCCGGTTCCCAGCTCTTGTTTTGAGCTTCGATCAACCAGTCGGGCGTATTTTTCTCCATCCCGAAGCCTCCCTGAATGCCAGATCGTTCAACAGACCATTATACAGGAAGGCGAGGTCGGTTCCTTAATAAAGAGGCTGGATTATTCTCTGAAAGGCCGGAGCTCAGGTCCAGAGCCAGACAAAGATACCCGCGGTTGTCAGGGCATAGATCAGACCGTCAAAGGTGGATTTCATCGTTGTACAGACCGGGCGGTGGTACCAGATCGTATTCTGCCACAGGGCAAGAGCATATCCGATGAAGGCCGTAGCTCCGGAGAAACGAAATACCGCCCGCCATGTGGGGTCGGGACCCACGGCCCGGCTGGTGATATAGGCGGCGAAGAGGCTGACGACCCCGCAGTAGAGAAACCACAGGAATAGACTTTTTGCCATCGAGATTCCTGAAGGAAGTACAGTCATGAAGGCAAGGGGGCCCTCCTCGACTTTCTTCAGATAAGCTGGATCTTTCATAGCCGAGGGGGAACCGGCGTGGGGCATCACGTAGTCTCCTGGCGGAATAGAAAAGGGGCGCAAAGCTGCCATGGTTTCGTCTTCTGAAGGCAGTTTTATAAAATCAGATCGGTGGTAGGGAAGGAGCATGTGGATAATGGAGCTCACGAAAAAGACCGCGATAGCCGACAGGATGATGGGTAGCCAAAAATAGAGAATAGGACTCATAATATCTCCTGGTTTTCCAAGCATACCACATATGGAAGGAAGAGAGAACTTTTCCGTAAGGAAAGTGGATAAGTCAGAAAACCATTGATTTTGGAGTCCTTTTGGAAATTGCAACATTGTTGCTCTACCCGGGGTGGGATATACTTTCACTGGAGTGACGAATATTTCCGGTGAATATTGCCCTGGTGTATGGCCTGGATTTCGACGATCGTTTCGTGCCGTTCGAAGCTTTCTGTTCCTGTATGTCTTGCTCCTGTTTTCGATACCCGTAAGGGCGGATCGGATCTATGTCGATCCAACTGGAGCAGGGGACACAATCACGATTCAGGCTGCCGTGGATAGAGCTTATCCGGGAGATACCATTCTTATTCATTCCGGTGTCTACATGGAGTCCGTTGAACTCCATCGATCGGGAACCGAAACTGCCCCCATCATTCTCCAGCCGTTCGGAGACGGGGAGGTAATTGTGGATGGAAATAATGGGACTAAGGAAGCCTGTATTCTGGCCCGTGGAGTCAGCCACGTCACGTTGAAGGAACTTACCTTGCGGAATGCCTCCATTGCGGGATTTTACGGAGAGGCACCAGCGGAGGATCTCATACTTGAAAAGATGACGATTGAAAATATCGTGCACAACCAGCGGGCCGTCGGATACGGAATTTACTTCTATGCCCTTCCCGATTCAATCTCTTTCTGCCAGATCAAGAACTGTGAAATTCGGTACACTTCGAGTCACGGTATCTTCCTGTACGGCAGAAATCACTCCATCACCATAAAGGAAAACCACGTTTCCTACAGTGGATTTCAGGAGGGAGCCTGGGGACATGCCGTAAAGACAGTGGTGTGGAATGAAAATGGAGCGGAAAACGGACCGGAACATATAACCATAGAAAATAACCAGCTGGAATATGCATGGACACAGGGCATCATGACCTGGAATGCCAGGGATGTGATCATTCGTGGTAATCATATTCACCATTGTGGCGCTACCGGAATTCAGATTGAAGACGGAACCATAAATTTTATAGTGGAAGATAATCTATCCGAATGGAATCAGCAGAGGTATAACACCGAGACCGGGATCTGGATTGATGATGCGATTAATGGCGTCGTACGGAACAATATCGTGCGGCATAACCAGGTCGGAATCAAGGTAAGTAAAAGTGACCACGTGATACTCCGCAATAATCTTCTTTACGACTGCAGACGTGAAAACCCGGAGTTTGGAGATAATGGAGGGATCTATTTGCTGGCTTATGACGGGATCGATAATCGTGACATTATATTGATCCACAACACCCTCTCGAGAATAGGAACACCAGGGTACTGGAATGCCGGCCTGGCTCTTGTCGAGTATGGAACTGCAAGGATCACGGGTACGGTTTTCAAAAACAACATTATGACCGATACCTATGAGGGATTCGAATATGTCATCGATGGAAATACTCCTGAATCCGATTCCAACGATCTGTTTAATCCTGCCGGGATCCATATCATCTGGAATGGATTTGAGCTGACATGGGAAGAGTACCGTGCCCTTACAGAACAGGACGGCGCCTCCATCGTGATGGATCCTCTCTTTCATAGGCCGGACTCAGATGATTTTCGGCTGTCCGCTTCCAGTCCCTGCATCGATGCCGGGGGCAGCCTGACGGAAACGCGCTCTGACGGTATCGGGACGATTCTGCCGGTCCTGGATGTCCGCCCCTTTACGGATGGGTTCGGAATTGGGGAGGGGGATACCATTTCCATCGGCGGGAGAGTGGTTGTCAGAATCATGGATATTGACTATCTTGACTCCACGCTGACTCTGGATCGGGAAATTACATGGGTTTCCGGGGAAAAAATCTCCTTTCCCTATTTGGGATCGGCACCGGATATGGGCGCCATGGAATCCAGGCGTCACCCACGGCCCTTTTAATGCAGAACCAGGATATCTGGGGTTGTCTTCTTTTCCCATGAAACGCTATTATGGTTTCCATATGGATGGAATGCGAGTTGCAGGTTTCATGGGACTCCTGGTTCTTTTCCTGATCATTATGGACCCGGTTCAAGCGGATGAAATCGTCCTCCAGGGGGTCCACAACGGCACCTTTGAAGAGGGGGTCGATTCTTCGGGTGATCGACCGAATTGGTGGTGGGTGGGAGATGAAGAGACACCACCCGATGGTGAAGGATCATGGGCGGTTGTAGTCGATGAGAACATCGGATCAAATGTTCTGGAGCTTACTCCTCTTGACCTCGCACTTTCCTATTCTCTTTCTCAGTTTCCTGATCTTCCGCAGTCCATCGGGCCCGGTTCCACGCTGACATTCAGCCTGGATGTCGATTCCCGAAATCTGAATGGAAGTGTCCTGGCCCTGATGGCAGTCTGGAATCCACTTGCACCCGTTGACCCGGACCTCGGTGTGCCCCTGGCGGGGAAGGTCCTCCTTCAGCCCGCAGGGAGTGGATGGGAACATCTGGAAGGTTCCCTGACACTTTCCATGAAGGGATATCCCTGGATCTATCTTGGTGTTACCGGAAGCACGGGATCCGCACGCTTTGACAATGTCTCCCTCACGACAAGTCTGCCGCTGCCCTCCTGCGGAAATGGGGACAATATCCATCTTCCTCCGGAAGGTATCCCTCCTTTCCCGTTGGGAATTGTTAACGAGAGTCCGAAAAACCTTTCGGAGTATGCCAGGGGATCTCTGGTGCGGGAGGCCTCCTCCATGGCGGACATGGTCAATCTCTTCATCCATATCCGGTGGAATGATCTGACCGGTCGGCCGCTGCTTGACGGTCATGAGGCGTCGCTTCGGCAGGCTCAAGAACTGCGCCGTCTATCCATACCCCGAATGGTGACCTTTGATTTCACGCATGGAAATCTCGAAGGTCTGGGAAATATCAACCCCAGGCCCGACGGTATGCCCGTGGAGCGACTGGATGATCCAGGTGTCACGGATGCCTACCTGGATGAGCTGTATGCCCTGGTGGAGGCAATCCGGCCCGAAATCGTCTCTGTGGGAATTGAGGTGGATTTCTTTTACGGTCTCCATCCGGATCAATGGGATACCTATCGTTCGATGGTGTGCCAGGCCCACTCAGCACTTCATGCTCTCTACCACGGAATCCACGTGACGACCTACATGACGCTTCCATCCCTGGTACATATGGACGCAAGCCTGAACCCGGTCTTTTCGTCTGCTCTTTCCTCTCTGCAGCCCTGCATTGACTCGGTGGGCTATTCCACCTATCCCGCCTTTGACGGGAGGCACCTTGACGATTACCCGGACGGTTACTTCTCGGCACCGGGAAATATCGTCCCCGGCCTTCCCCTGATCGTTCCCGAGTGCGGTTACAGGGGAGACGAGGCCTATCCTGAGGAAGAGCAGGAATCTTTCCTTCAGCGAATGATTTCCGAACTTGAATCGAGGGGAGCCGGGGCCCTTTTTGTCTACTCCCTGTACGACCAGCCCTATTTCGGGGTCGATCCATGGTTCAAAGAAGCCTTTTCCACAGTGGGTCTCAGGGAGATGGACGGTTCCCCGAAGAGAGCCTACCTTCTCATGAAAAAGATCCATGCCCGGCGTCCCCACGCCAGACCCTTCTCCGGCCCGCCCGAACCGTGTGAAAGGCACTGAAGGGTTTCATTGGCGGTCTTTTGTTTAGGTGGATAGGGTTCCTGGAAGCTGATCAGGATGTACCGTTTTATGGGAGCAGATCATCTTTCGAGCAGCGTCCACTTTTCCCCATACATCCATAAGCAATACACCACGCAGCCTTTCCTCGTCGACGTAATAGAGAACACCTTTCTCGTGAGGTGTAGTCCAGTCTTCAATTACGCTGAGGGTGGAATCACATTGCCCGACGGCTTCATATCCAATATGAAAGAGGTCTGAGTAGAAAAAGGGAAGATGGTCATAGGCACGGACCTCTCCAGCCATGGCTCTGCCTGCGTGCTGGCCTCCCTGTAAGGCGTTGTCCTCGTGTTCCACTCTTATGAGACCTTCGAATCCTGTGCATGGGAATTTAGCCACATCACCCGCGGTGAAGATCGAGGGGTGGCCCGCTCGAAGCGCACTGTCTGCGATGATCCCATCGTCTGTCATGAGACCGGCTCGTTCCGCGAGGTCTACATTGGGAGATAAGCCGGCGCCAATAACCACGAGGTCTGTTTCCAGGGTCTTTTCTTTGGAATTACCTGCTGTTTCAATCGTCAGCTTTACGGTTGAGCCGGCTGGTTCCAGGGCTTTTACGCGGGTCCTGGCTTGAATATCGACACCTTTCTTACGAAAAAGATCGTTCAGGTAATGGGAAGTCTGCTCCGGCATAATCTTTGCTCCGATTCCAGATTCCGGAAAAAACATCTGGAGGGTGGAGACTCGATCCACAAGCGCCGCGGCCATTTCAGAGCCGATGAACCCTCCTCCCACAATGGTAAGATGCTCTATTTCAGGGAGAAAAGATTTAATGGTTCGATAGTCATCTAACGTGCGAAAGTGAATAATCCGTTTATCGTACGGACCGAGGGTGATGGGTTTGCCGCCCGTCGCCAGGAGCAGTTTCCCGTACGTGTATTCATTGCCTGCAGAGTCCACGACTTTATGATCCGCCGGAATAAGCTGCCTAATGTCAGTTTCCGTATGAATGGCAACCCCCTCACTCCGGGAAGCCTCCCGCCATATTTTATCTTCCTTTTTCCACTCCCAGATTGACTTGGAAAGGGGAGGTCGATCATAGGGAGGATGAGGTTCGCGGGTGAACAGGGCAATCTCTCTATCGGAATCAATCTCGCGAATTCCTGAAACTGCGGCATCCGCTGTCATACCTCCGCCGACAATAATATAGGGGAAGTGTTTTGTCATACTCCCTCCTTTCATGAATTTCATGCTCTAATAGGGTCAGGGTGACGATACGTCAATGAGATCGATGACTCTTTGTACACCCGTAACACTTTCCGCCGTTTTCAGCATCGTTTCTTTTGTGGCCTGAGAATCGACGGTTCCCTCAAGGGTGACGGTGCCTTCCGCCGACCCCACGTTAACGGAAAAAGCGTTGGTGTCCGTTTCCTTTATCAATGCGATCTTTATGCGGGATACGATCATGGCATCGGAAACTTCGTTTTCAATTTCCCGGGTAGCTTTCGTCACCTTTGCCTGGGCTTCCGGTTCCTCCACGGAGAGATCGTTCTGGACTTTGTGGATTTCTTCAATGCTCTGCGTTATGGTCTCCGCCAGTTCGATAGATGCCCTGTCGGTGACGGTTCCTGTCAGATGAGCCGTGGTGCCTTCGAGGTCGACGTGTACATGAAGTCCCTTGCCATGGAGTGTCTCAAGAAGAGCCAATTTTGCCTTCAGAATCACTCTCTCGCGGTCAATGTCCTCGATGACATTGTGGAACTTATTTGCATCTTTCAGCTCGGTGGAAGGTTTCTTCAGAGACTCATCTTTTCCGGCGCATCCGGAAAAAGCCAGAGACAATATAAAGGGAAAGATAATGAAAATGGATTTGGTCATCTTCATGGGAACCTCCAGTGTTGTGACAATCAATGCTTTTACCGTATAACATATTAGATCAATAAATAATTCCTTCTCCATAAGAAATCTAGTATTGTAAATATAAACAATGTATTAAATATGATGATATTTATTAATAGTAAATACTCATCAAATCGTAATGTTATGAAGATCTGGCATGGTATTGATATATAATTATTAGATAAATATTATTTAATAAATGGAATAAAATTAAAATGCGATTTGTTATCACTAATATATATGGTGTGATGTAAGGAAAATATATTCATAATTATCAGGGTCTTTCCTGATGCTGCATTCTATCGGTGTAGTGGCATGAGTACCAACACCGAAATGAATCTCCTGGGTGAACTCAGCAGTTCTGGTTCTACTTCATGGGCATGAAGATGCTCTTCAAGAGAAGACCCCCTCAAACAGGAGGTGTTATGTACAAAAAATGGGATCATCAATCATCAATGAACGAAAAATCTTCCGGGAAGGCCGGAACACTTAAAATCCAGATGGAAAAGGGGCAGCTACCTTTCTGGCATGCCCTGTTCGGTCGCAGTATCCAGCTTACGAGGAACCACCATGATGCCCAGGATTTAATTCAGGAAACCTACTCTCGCGCGTACAGGTATCGCGACTACTTTAGAAATGGAACCAACCTTCGCGCCTGGTTGTATCGCATTCTTCACAACACCTTCATTAACATTTACCATCGTCGCAAAGGGGATAAATCCGCAGTCCACCTTCAAAACTTCGAAGATATGGCTTCCTATCTGCATAATTCCCAACAGATAGAAGACAATTCTACTGGTGGTAAGGCAGGAGACGAAGTCAACGATATACTCTTGTCCATGGATGAAGATGTGCAGAAATCCCTGGGGAAATTGCCGGAGAAATACAGGATTGTTTTGCTCTTATCCGATATCTTTGACTTTTCCTACAAAGAAATATCCCGGTTTATGGAGATTCCCCTGGGAACTATAATGTCCCGGATTTATCGAGCTAGGAAAATGTTGGAAAAGGACTTAATGGCCTATGCATGTGCTAGGGGATACTTTCGGAGCCACAATCCTCGACGAATCCGGGACCATGAATTGATGGAGTCATTTCAGTGATGCCCCATGCCTTTCAACGGGGGTTGCATTCCCCTTTTATGAAGGTATCCCCCTTAGTTAGTTAGCATGGGGAAGCTGCTGTAGCAACGAAATCAAAAAACGTCCGGCATCTCAAAATGTCGGGCACGAAAGGAGAACGATATGAACAAAAAAGAAAACTATGAAAGAATGGCCAAAGCTCACATGGATCTTATGAAATCCAGGCTGCATACTATGAAAGCCCGGATGCGCCTGATGAAGGAGAAGGCCAGAATTGGAGTTCAGAACGATCTTGACGTCGCTCAAGAAAAATTTGATCAACTCCAGGCTAAGGTTGAATCTTATCGGGAGGCAGGTGAAGGAGCTCTGGAGGGTATCCATAAAAGCTTTGAGGAGGGTTTTCATGTGCTGCAGGAAAAGGTGGAAAGTCTCTACGAGCAGATCATGGAAGATAATTCCTAGAGTCGTTAGCGTGAACTTTTCCCAGATCATACCCGAAAAGTCGATCGAATTCGTTTCACCAGCTATAGTTTAGAGAAGGAGGAACAGATGTTACCCATCCAGACGATTCTCTGGCCGACGGATTTCAGCAGTAGCTCCCTGGGGGCGCTTGAGTATGCTGGAGACATCGCAAAGAGCTTTCAATCCAGATTGGTGCTTGTGCATGTGATTCCCATGCTTCCCATGGTTACCGTTCCATCGGGGATCACAAGTTTTGACGTAGTGGAATTTAAGGACACGCTCATGGTTTCCCGCAAGGAGCAGTTGGAGGGGATCTGTAAAGATAAGGTTCCGAATGGGGTTACTGCTGAGTGTGTCGTGGATTACGGTTATGAAGTGGAGGGAATCCTCAAAGCGGCGGAGAAGGTGGACGCAGATCTTATCATCATGTCAACCCATGGAGTCACCGGTTTTCGTCGGTGGGTTTCCGGATCGGTTACAGAGAAAATCCTTCGGGCTTCTACGTGCCCGGTTCTGGCAATCCCCATTCCCTCACCATCTGAGTAGGAAACAGTTATACGACTGTTCCTCCAGGTATCCCTATTCCGACATTAGCTCCTCTACGGCAGGGGGCAGGTGGGCCAGGTTCCTATGCCCATGCGCTCCTCATTGTCAGAGTTCTGACCGCAGCTGGACTCGCCTGAGGCATTGCTTGCACTCACGGTTACCCAGTGATCTGGAGGAATGATCACATCCAGGATCACCGTGTCCCCGTTGTCGGTCCAGGAAGTGATCGTGCAGACACTGGCTCCGGAGTCGTCCGGAGAGTACCAGTCGTTGATCGCGTCAATATAGACGTTGTAGGCTGTGGCTCCGGCGACCTTTTCCACTTCCACGGCGTTTCCGCCTTTTGAAATCACCTGGAGGGGGAATGATGATCCTACTCTGGATGGTTCCATCACGCCACATGATGCGGCGGCCTTGGCGGAACAATCTGTTGTGGTGGCTGTCCTGACTTCGATTCTCCATGCAGAAACGTATCCGTTTTTTCCGTTCTTTCCGTCGGCGATCTCCAGGGTGTAATCCCCATCCCCCTGATACAGGGTGGTAATATCTACAGTCATCAGATTGCCCTCTGAGATCGGCGTAAGAGCAAGAGTGGAGGAATCGGGGAACCGAAGCTGGGCAAAGCCGTCCTTATTGATATCCCCGATTCTGTCGTGGACAATGGTGAAATAGAGTTCCACAAGCGTTGCAGAAGACTCGGTGGGTGAGACCGTATCGGTGTAATAGGCTGTCAGGTTATTGTCGGGAATATCTCCCGCGGGAGTCCCCACCAGGGTGCCGTTGTAGACTGAAGTTCCTCCCGCGACAACTACGCCAAGTTGATGAAGTACCTCACTTACCGTGACGCTCCCTGCAGCCTCATTGGGACCGGCGCTTGAACCCCCGTCGTGGACCTTGTTGAGAAAACCAAATTCGATGTCAGAGGGACAGGGCCCCATCCAGTCTGCAGGAATGACTAAATCTGCTTCGATAAGTCCACTCGTCTCTCCTACGCTTAATACTCCATCACTGTTTCCATCGGGGATCGATACGGGGTTTATGCAAAAATCATCCTGGAAAACGCCGTTGTTCGCGGAAATCGTCAGGTAGGCGGGCAGAATGGCTTCCGCCGTTCCGGTTACGTTATCAACCTGGAAGGATAGATGCCACTTCTCTCCCGGGTTCATGGCGCCCGTGTCCGCATCTCCCTCCACCTGGGTGAACGTGACCGATCCTGATGTGTACATGATCCGTGGAGCGCAGGGCCCGGCCGCGTCGGAAAAGGATTGGGAAGCGGAGTCAATCGTGCAGGAGCCCTTTATGGCCTGAATGACATAAGTGTGCGGCAGGGAATCGCCGGGATTGTAAGTGGATCCTGAAGTAAACCCGCTGACTTCCAGTCCTCCGTCGACGTAAAGATCGTGACGGTCCGGCGAGTTGGGAGCAGCGGTGAAGTTGATGGTTATCCCGGTCTGGAGACATACATCGTTATCCACGATGGACAGGATGACGGGAGTTCCGGGGCCGTCGTCCGTGTCCTGTCCCGCCTGCGCCGGCGATTCGGTATAGCAGGATGCAGCTCCATTTATGGCACGGATCGTGTAACTGTGGCTGGCCGAGTCTCCCGGGTTGTAAATCCCTCCGGAGAGAAAGCCGCTTACAGCTAATGAACCGTTGTCGTACAGATCGTGCCGGATGGCAGGGGTCCCGGCGGTATAGGTGATGGTTATGCCGGACTGGGCGCAGGCGTCTCCATCCTGGATATCCGTGATGGCCGGTGCGCTCGGATAGGTGCACGTTCCTTCGCAGATGTTCATATTGCAGGTGGAGGGACGGGTCCCGGATACGGTGACATTGTCCACCTGCCATTGCCAGCCGTAGTACCCAACATACCGGAATCGAATCCGGGCGTTGGTTTCCCCCGCGTACGTCAGAAGGGAGAGAGTCGCGTGGGCCATGTCGGCCGTTGTTGCAGAGTAGGTGACCAGGGTGGTCCAGGATGTCTGATCCGATGAGTAGTCTACGTACCCAAAATCCTGGGTGTCCCAATCTTGATAGTAGTGGTCAAACTGCAGGCTTACGGTTGTGGCGTCCCACGGAATGTCAAAGGCGGGCGTGATCAGGTACTCGTTCTGGGTCTCGGTGGGGGAGTAGTAGACACGGGCAACCGCACCGTAAGCTCCGCCCTTCGCGTAGTTATGCCAGTCGTTGTTGTCCCAGACCGCCGGTGTCTGGCTGCCGTGGTCTTCAATCGTCCATCCGGCCGGCGGGTTGTTTCCGTAGGGCCCCCAGACTCCCTCGAAATTCTCAGAGAGAAGAGAGAATCCTCCGGGGATCGTCTGACCGATGCCTTGAGAGAATGTGTCGGTCCAGGTTCCTTCGTTCGTGTTGATTTCTACCTGGAAGTCCACCACGTCTCCGCAGGAAAGCGAGTCGGGCAGTTGGACTATGAAGTGGGGGGACTGGGATACGCCCGTGGTGTCCGTGGGAAGGTTATTGTAGGCCGCCGTGTCATCCACCATCGTGACTCCTGGCGTCAGGGGCGTGATCGTGGCACTGACTCCGGTAATGGGATCCGTGCCGTCACTGTAGATCGTCATGCTGAACTGAACCTGCTCCCCGGCATCCCAGATCGTGTCATCATCCCCGGGTCCGCCGGCGGAACAGGAGTCCAGGACCAGGGTGTGGGCGGAATAGGATGCGTGGGGACCGCAGGACTGGGCGGGATAACTCAACGTGAGGCTCCAGCTCTCGATACTTCCCGTATCGCCCCCGGCATCGTCGTAGACCCGAAGCTGCCAGTTTCCCTGGGCGATCTTTCCGTCCAGAATGGATAGGAGCCCTTCCGGCCGGAAGATCCCTGTAAAGGGAGCGGTACCCGAGGTGATCGGGGTGGCGGCTTCGTCGTCAAAGGTGGTATTGGTGTAGTTGTCACTGGAGCCGCCGTTGTCCGTGGAGAGTTCAACTTCTGTCCCGTCGGGACCGCGAAGGTAAATGTCCAGGTCGCTGTCGTAGGTGTGGGTGATCGTCAGGGTTACGTTGACATCCATGACGACCTTGTTGTCAGGGACGGCGATCGTGGAGAAGACGCTCGCGTTGTCCACAATGGTGACCGGCGTGTCCGTGGCCGTGTAGGTGGGCTGAACATTAACGCCCGTAGTGAAGGTGTAGTAGCTTCCGGTATTGTCTTCATAGGTGGTGTTCCCCGCCGCATCCGTCGACTCCACCCAGTAATAATAAAGGGTACACTCGCTCAGACCGCTGACATCAACGGTGTGGCCGGTTACGAGCAGGGTGTCGGTGGTCGTGGTCCAGGAAGGAGGAAACTCGGCGACATAGACAACGCTCGAAGAGATCTCATCTGTATCCCAGGTGATCGTGGCAGTGGTTCCCATGACGTTTGTTGCCTGGACATTGGAAATGACGGGACCGATACAATCTGCGGAAGAGGTGGCGTCCACGTTGACATCCGGTATGCCGCAATAGGACGCGTCCACATAGCGCACCGTGATGGTGTCACCATCGGCGATTCCCACGGCTCCATCCCCGCCCCCCGTGGAAGTCGATGTGAGAACGGTTCCCTGAAACTGTCCCGAGTTGGCGGGGGATTCCGAAAGAGTCACTGTTTCGGCGGGGCTGCCCGAGTTACCCTCGGAATCGGACCAGACGGTCACATCGTAGCTTCCCGTACCCGAAATATCGCTATCCAGCAAATGAATTGAAATCGTATCACTGCAATTATAGGTCGAACGGTCCAGGCTGACGGCACCGGCACAGGGTTGCGGCGTTACAGCTTCACAGTTGCTCATGCCACTGGTGCAGGAATCGGATGCCGAAGCGGCCTGAAGCCGGTAAAAGTAAGTAAGGCCGTTAACCACCGTCGTGTCGGTATAGGATGTGGCAGGTGCGTTGATTGTGGCGATTCGAGTAAACCCCGCGTCGCAGTCCGTCTCATTTCGATAGAGGAAATATCGGGTTGCATTGGCCACGGATGCCCATGTCAAAACGGCAGAATTGCTCCCCGCCGCACTGGAAAGGGTCGGTGGATTCGGTGAAAAGGAAGGGCAGGTTGTCTGGTTCTGGTTCGCCAGGTCCGATGCGTTGCCGCAGGCAATGTTGTGGCGGTCTAAAGAAGCGAAGATGGCTTCCGCGTGGGGGGTACCGTTCCCTACACCATCCCCGTCGTCGTCGATCGCCCGCATCAGGGTGTACAGGGTTACACCTCCGCACCCGTCGGAATCGGGGGGGCTGCAGTTGTACATGTCTCCCAGCTGGGGATGGCTGACGTAAAAGAGACGGTCTTCCAATTGCCAGGCAGAGGTTACATCTATGCCGGAGAGGTTGGGAAGATCAGTATGGACAAATTCCCAGAGGGCCTGGGTGGAAATCCCGGACTCGCAGTGGTCTTCCAGCCCGCAGGGGCCAAAGTACGAGCCTCCCGAGCAGTTCCAGAACGTACCGTGGTTGGCGGCAGTCCAGGGTGTGTTGTTTGCATGCTTAGTGTAATCTCCATCGCGAATTCCCGAACAGTCGAGGCAGGCATCTCCGTATCCACCGCAGTTCCCCGATGTGAATGCACCTCGACCGCAACAGGAATCGTGGGTCTGGAGGGTTGCGGTCCAGTCGGCACGCGTCTCGAGAGGAGGGCTGTCCATGCCCGCTCCATCATTGTCGTCCCAGCTGTGCCCCCATTCATGGAGGGAAACCCCGGGAAGTTCACCCAGGTTCCAGCAATCATTTGCCGGATCGGACTGGTAAAAATTGAGTGTGCCGCCCCCGGAAGTGGCATTGCACCAGGAGGCCTGGTTGACGTTGACGTTCATATGGCTGGTCGTGAGCCAGGTGTTTGTGGGATGGTAGCTTCGAGCTTTTATGTTGACCATCGTCAGATGGTAGTACTGCGTTCGGGCGGACATCGTGTTCCCGGCTTCTCCAGGATTGGGGGACGGCGTTTCACAGTCGGTTTCGGCACCGCTCCCCTGATAATCGGCATCCCCCGTCGTGGTCGTCAGATCGGTGGAACCACAGCTGTCGTTGACCCACGTGTACTTTCCCTGCGAAAAGCTCACGGTGGCATTGTCGCCGGGGAATAGCCCGCCTGCACTGGCGTATTCGTCGGGAGAAGGAAGGTTGGTCAAAACAAAGGGCATGGGGCGGTCGGCAGCGTTGTTGTGGCCGTCGCCCGGATAGACGACACCATGGACTTTTCCATAGCGGTTTACATCGACAAAATGGAGAATTTCTCCTGTGTGGGCGTCAATGAGGGCTTCCCAGGTCCCAACCTGGCCCTCCCGTGTGAATTGCAGCCGGTACGCCAGAGTATATGAAAGTCCTGTTCCGATCGCACCATTGAAGGCGTCGGGATCCTTGCCCCTGGGTGTTATGGGAAGAATCATTAGGGTTCCGGGATCGATAACATGGTCATATTTTGAGGGTAACTCGCCCAGGTAGCTGTAAAGGACATCCCATGCGTTCTTAAGGGACACCTGGGGAATCGTGGAAAGATTGATGTCCGCAACCTTGTCCATGGCAACCTGGATCAGATTTCCACCGTTGAGACGAAAGTCAATATACGCACCCTGAACCGGAATCCCCTTGTAATAGACAAAGTACCGGAGAAAGTAGATGGAACTGCCAACGGGGCCGGATCCATCCCTGGAGGGCATCAGGTCAAACGCTCCAGCCTTAAATACATCCGGGTACGATGCAAGAAATGCACGTCCCATAGCGTCAACTTTCTCCAGGGGAATACAGGAAACATCCTGGCAGCCCGGCATGAATTCCTGAAAGCTGAAATCATTGGCCGGACCAGGAATCCAGGGAATCGCCCCGCCCTCGATGAGGGAGGGGCGCCCGGTCCGTTCATCCACAAAGGCGTACCAGGAAGGTCCAAGATCGGTCATCATCGATCGATAACTCGTCCCATTGTTCAGGCGGTCCTCGATGGATGAAAATCGTGAGATCGTCCGAACCACCCTCATTTCGGGTTGAGAATAGACCGCCTGGTCCAGGGGCTGGTTGGAATTTTTCGGCGTAAAGCCAAAGAGCCCCACGGAAGAAACCACCAGAAAGAGAAATGAGATTACGCTTCGTTTTATTCGCATGTTATGCCTCCACCAGATCATTGAAAAGTTCTCCTTACTGCATGATAAGGATGTGATTTGAAATTCATGTTGTATGGAGAAAGTTACTGGGACCAGGGAAAAAAGAAACGATTTCAGTCGTGTGGCAGAAAAAAACCCTCCGAATCACGGATAAAGTATAACAGGGAAAGAAAAGGAATCAAAATGTATGCCAGAATAACGCCTTTTGTTGCGTCAATTGACAGCACGGCAAGGTTGCTTATGGGGTCTCATCCTCCTCGCTGGAAATGAGGGTAACCCGTTCGACACCCTCAAGGGTGGACAGCTCACTGACCAGGGCTTTATTGGATTCCTTCCTGCGAAGTTTTACCTGGAAGGTCAGTTCAAGGATGTTCCCAAGCTGAAACGATCGGACATGGAGTAGAGAGTGAGATGCAAGGTAGGAGTCGAAGGTCGACTGATAGACCGGGTGTTCCGAATCATCCGGCTGAGCCCGTATCTTGAGAAGAAAATCACGCCCTCCGTTTTGTCCGAGTCCGGTGCGGAAAATAATCAGAATCAGAAGGCCAATCGTCAGTGTCCCGATCAGAGCCAGGTGTGTGCTGCTGACCCCGCAGGCAATTCCCGCGGCCAGGGCAAAGAAGACAAATGCCGTGTCACGGTTATCTTTCACGACCGTGCGGAATCGGATGATGGAAAGGGCGCCCACGAGACTGAAGGCACGCGCGATGGAGTCTCCGATCGCCATCATGACCATCGCCGTAACCATCGCCAGGATGATTAACGTGTGAGTCAATGAGATCGAGGGGAGGCCGTTCTTTACGGTTGCCCTGTAGATAAAAGCGACAAAGATGCCCAGCAGAGCTGCGGCCGCAATGTTGAGGATAATGTGGTATGCGCTCACGTCGGTTACGAGGGAGAATAGGGAATCAAACATTACAGGTGTCTCCTTCAGGCAGTGGATCGAATGGCGTCCGGACGATCCATGTCGCAAAGGTCAATTCCCGAACAATACTTGGAAACGGATCGTCGGAACAGGCCGCATTCCCCCAGGACCGTTTTCAGCCATCCAGGGACTAGACCGCAGAATTTGCATTCCAGGACCGAAAAGCCGGGGAAGAGGGGGTTCATAGAGGATTCGCTGAAGATATCCCGGGTCGCCGACACAAACCGTGTCCGGATGTTCCTGTCAAAGGTGATTCGGACGTTGGAATCTTCCCTTGCGAAATAGGCTTCCCTCTCGTAGGTGACGAGAAGGGTCGGACGAAGATTGAGGCGCTGAACAAGAAATCGGATTTTATCCAGAGTCCGGTGGTTACGGTAGGTCCACGTGCCGTTGGATTCGGAAACGGCACAAAGCAGGAGATCAGGAATAGTTAGCCGCTCTCGGGGTAAGAGGATCCGCTCCTTAATGATGCGCTGGTTCACCCTGTGTTTGATTTCCATGATCAGGGGAACGATTTCTCCTGGATGGTTATAGGTGCGAAGACGGATCTTTTTCCGGACCCTCAATCCATCGATCTTCTGCCAGTAAAAGAGACGGCCCGGGGAGTCGAAATAGATACTGCGCACAGTGTACATGCCATCGGGTCGTACGGCACTGTACGGGTCCGCTTCCACGTGAGGCGCCAGGCGGTGTCTCAGCTCCCCGATTCGATTCTCCTCCAGGGGAAATTTGAACTCGATCCGGTTCTGGCAAACGTCTGGGTTCTGATTGATACCCATGGTCATGGACCCTCGAAGGGGCGGTTGTGGCTTCTGCCCGCTCCATTGGATGTTCCGGGAGTCGGATGGTCAAAGAAAACCCAGTTCGGTCCGCCGTCGACGCTTCGCCCGTAGGAAATGTCGGAAGACTGAGGGCCGAAGGTGATCAGGTCGATCAGTGTTGTGCCGTCGGTGTCAAAAAGTCCCACAGATTCCCCATCGGCGGAGAGCTTGAAACTGGTGTGGGTCGGGCCCTGCTCCTCGTCGTTGTCCGCCCAGAAAAGGATGAATCCTCCGGCTTCCACGACGACGCCCGTAGGAACCTGCCACGCGGTCGGATCTGTGGGGTCGTCGGTGAGGTACATTCCCCCAAGATCGATGTCCAATACGCCAGGGTTGTAAATCTCAAACCAGTCCGGGTATCCTCCGTTGCCGTCCGGATCCGTGATGGTCGAATCGTTGTCTGCCATGACTTCGTTGATAAAAACGATGGCTGAATAGGTCCCCACAGTATAAGAATAAACCGATTCGGGGGCTTCCTCGGGATCCCGGGACTGGTTTCCGTTTTCATCGATGACCAGGATGTAATACTCAATGGTTGTTCCCTCCGGCTGCCCGGGGATCGCAGTCTGGAACTGGTTCCCTCCCGAAGAAAACATCGTGAGACACACAAAGTCTCCTGTCAACGTCCGGTAAAGAAGGCAAGGGCCTGCAAGCGTGCTGCTAGCTGTGACCTGTGTGGTAATCGTTACGGCCTGGCCCGGCTGGGGCGGATCCGGTGTGTGGGCCGTATGGGAGATGGTCGGCAGGTTCCCACCGCACGCCGGGGAGGTGGAAGTCAAATAGGAAGAAAGAAAGGAAGCCCTGGCCTGGACAAAGTGAAGTAGTCCGTAAATCGTGTCCCGGCCATCCACGACATCCTGCGCGAGATTCTGCTCGAAGGCGGCATTGGAGTACATCTTGTTTCCATCCGCGTACACATCCGGCCGGATTAAATCCGCCAGCTCATGAATACGGACCTCGAAAAGGTCGGCGGAAAAACCCTGGTTCAGAAAGGACTGAAGATCGCAGAGGTACTGGTTTTGTAATCCGGGATTGGCCCAGAGATTTTCCATCAGAGGGCGCTCCTGGGCCACGGTCTGCCCGGGAGGGCCGATCGGGGAGGGGAGCCAGAACGGGTCCATCTCGAGGGGATCCTCACCTGGGGTCACGGACATCAGGAATCGGCCGAAGGCTTCGTTGGTGTCCCAGTGAAGGTGGACAAAACGGCCTGTGTCATCACGATCGTAAAGGAAGTAATTGTGTGCGGATCCATTGTAGGCATCCAGGTTGACAAAGAGATTATTCAGAGCCAGTGAAATCAGGGCCATCCGGGTGTTGAAGATCGGATCGAGCCGAAAGGGAAGGTCCCCGGGATCCGCATGGTTCAGGACATCGATAAATTCAATCAGTCCGCTATAATCGTCCGCTTCCTCGTTAGTCTTCAGCTGGTAGTGATCATGGTAGGGATCGGGGTCCCATCCTTCCCAGGTCAGGTCGGAACCAAAATCGCTCTGGGGGGCGTCCAGGTCATCGCTGGCTGCGGCCTTGAAGAGGTTTCCGTCTTCACTTTCCCCGAACCGGCTCTGCGCAAAGGTCTTGTCCACCTGCTCCACGGCCGTGTACAGCCCCCAGTAAATGTCGTTGATATAGACACGAACATGGACTGCCCGGATGGCGGGCATGAAACTTGAAGTGAAATCGAGGAAGAGCTTTTCCCGAAGGAGGGTGGGATCCTTGAATCCGTTGTTCAGGTTCAGCTTCTTAAGTCCGAAAAAGGCCAGTTCATCGTTGTCTTCGTCGTACTCGTCGAAATCGATCTTGATCGATTTCTTTACCCCCGGAATTCCGAACGAAGAGTTTCCCTTGAACCTTACGCCTACGGGATCGAGCGTGACACCATCACACGAGAGCCGGGCGGGAAAGTAAGGGTCCTCGGGATCATTGGCATGGCTGGCATAGAGAACCTGGTACCAATCGGGGTTGTCAAAGGTGATCCGGATTTCATGGACAAAGCTGTCGTCAAAAAAGGCGGACGCCTCGTCCTGGACCTGCACCGGGTTCCCCAGTACGGAAAGTGCGGATAAAAAAAAGAACGGGGTGAGCATCCATTTCATCACATCCCTCCACGATCAGGGTGGCTATTACACCCGTTAAGACGGAGGAACCGGGGATCAGGATGACATGGAGATCAGGTGCCGGACAGGAACAGGCGTTGTGGGATCGTTTCCTAGCGTGACAAGTAGACCTCGTCCGTCCTTGCAGCCATGATGAAGTCGTTTCTGTGGAGGCCCCGGATCTTGTGTGTCCACCATGTGACAGTCACCTTTCCCCACTCGGTCAGAAGTGCCGGGTGGTGGCCTTCCTGTTCCGCGATGTCGCCGACACGGTTGGTAAAGGCCAGGGCTTCTGCAAAATCCGGGAATGTGAAGGTCCGCTGTAATCGGGGAATATCTTCCTCCGAAACGACGGTCCATTCAGGAATCAGGGGCAGGAGGCGATCCATTTCCTCCCGGGTTGCGACCGGAGCATCGGCCCGGCACGCTTCGCACGATTCTTTGCTCAATGTGGTCATTTTGAAGGTCCTCCCTTTTATCTGATCTCTCTTCGATGAGAGGAGCCCAGAAGGCATCCTATCTATATCCCAAGAATGCATCAAAAAATTTCATTGGTTTTAATGATCGTCAGGATTTGCTCCGCATGGGACCTGAGAATTATATAAATAGTTTCTTGATTTCTTGATCTCTCAATTCATTCCTGTCGATCATGTCTTATCGGGTAAATTCCAGACGAACCAGATTACCGGTGCGGGTGTTCACTTCCGCGTCGAGGTGAGTTACGATCCCATCCCCGGCGCCGGACCATCTCCACGTCTCGGTCTCCATCTCCGGAGTGAGAGAACGACCCACCCGGAGACCCTTTCCCAGCTCCTCCTCGATCTCCTGGAAAGTGCAGGATGAGACGGAAAAAGCACAGAGTTCTCTGGCAGCCATAAGCCCGGGGAGCTTGATTCTGGGACCGGAAACCTCCGGGCCTGCGTTGATGGAAAAATAGATCAGTCCTCCCGTGTCACCAAACTGGCAGGTCCCGTAAATCATGATGGGATCGCCCAGGGCAATACCCGGCGGAAGATTGGGAAATCCCATAAATCCCCACTGATCACCCGCAGAGGGCCGCATGACACCTTCCCCGGGTCCAGACCAGCGCTTGTTCAGGCCGTAAAGATCATCCCGTGTCATCCCGATCTGCACGGCATCCACCTGGGGCGGCAGGGCCGGAATGACCAGCTCTGTTTGAGTATCCCTTTCACATCCCGAGATAAGTAAAATTCCGAGTAGAACGAAGGTTGCTCGAACTGTAATAAAAAATTGGTTCAATGAATTCATGCAGTTCGATTGTATCAAAGGAGGAAGAGGAACGATATTGAAACTTTCGATTCGGAACACGGCTTCAGGATGGCCGGATACGGGAGCCTGCCTGCAAAATGGTGAGATCAAGTTTGAGTTATTGAGCTCCCAGCCGAGGAAGATCAAAAAGAAATCCGTTGGTCGTTTATGTCAAAAATATCAAGAGATCAATTCGCCGGTAGCAAGACAATATGTCTGGCTCCCCCCACCATAGCTCGCTCCAGGTTGATTATGAGACTTTGATACTCAAACTTTGATTTCACTTTGATGGACACGTTATTGGTAACATCTCCAGGGGATGGGAATTGTTTTTCACGTTCCTGCCTCCTTAGGAGTAATAAATCTCCCTCCATGCAAGAACCTGACTTTGTTACAAAGATCCTGATTGATCCCCCTTGAACAGACGACGGTTCAAAATTCTGAAGATCCGAATGATCTGTAATCTCCACCAGGGGAACATGTTTTGGCATATCCACAAAGGCAACAGGCAATGCAGCTAGAGTCACTCGGGTAGCACCCCGTGATGCCAGAAAGTCAAAGGTTTCCAGTATTCTGATGTAGGAGAGTGTAGCATCCGCTTTCAGGATGACCCAGGACGGGAACGGATCTATATTCATTCTTTCCTCCCATCCAATCTCTTGAATAACCGGGATTTCTTCAGGGTGATAATACTTTATGACCTTTCCCGATGCAATGATCTCGATGATCAGGTCAGGCTCGTTCTCTACAGGATTCGATTGTCTCAAATCGATTGTGATGCCTCTGTATGTAAAGAAACCTGTGACGGGTGGAAGACATAAAGTACAACGTTTGTTCCCCCATGTTCGACTGACTTCCATTGTGGGCATATAATTTCCTTCTGGACCCAAAGTCAGCCAGTACTTGCGTAGTATTTTTAAGCCCATATCATCCGTTGGTTTCCCGTACTTGAGTAATTTTTCCCATGTTTCATTGGTACTAATGTCGCGCAATACATTTTCATGTAGGACAGGACGAAGAAGAACATTAGGAAATGTAAGTGGGGTCAGTATACCCAACAGGACTACTGGAGTCAGATATATGGCCAGAACGGCCAGGGAGAATCGCGTCTTGCGCTTTAGCAGAGAGAAGCTTGATAAAAATACTATAATCAAAGTAAGAAGAACGATCCATATAAGACGATCGAATGGTTCTGTAACCTTTCCCTGAAAACAGTGGAGATTCTTAAACACTGTTGAATGTTTCCACCCGACACCACCTAGGATCGTCCAGATTGTGATCAGCCTGTAGACAAAGATATAAATGAAAATGGAAATCAAAAGAAGACCAAGAATATTGGCGCGTTCTAGATTTCTCGATGTAATAAGAGTCTCTTCTTCCCCTTGCTTACGTGGCCATGCGTAGACGAGAAATGCCATGCTACAACATAGAGCAGGAAACAAACTCAATACCCAGAGAAGAAAAGATGTATTAAGAACCAATCCGACTGTTTCAGGGGAAAAATCGTACCCTTGGGTAGAATATAGCAAACCAATTTCTTGAAGATAATGAAAAAGCGCCAATGACGCAATCCAAAACCAAGCGGCAACCATTATCAACGCATGCCTGAATGGCTTAAGTTGTTTAGGGAAAAGGGATCTTTCGCGTATTCGCACACTGTATGATAGCACCGTACATTGTGATACCCTCATGGAGGTGCATGATTCGCCACTCTTTTATGTTCACTTAATCATATTACGGGGTGGTGGAAGAAGAAAAAATTACGACTTGAAAATCAATCACACCCGGTAATTGCTGCTACCGGGTGTGATTGATTGTGATTCTATTGCGGCTCCCTTACCCGGAAACCGCCATGATGGGTGAACTTACTTCTTTGCTTCTTCGTGGTGCTCCTTGGCTTTGTCTGTGGCGCACTTGTCCTTGCTGGGGCACTTTCCGCAATCGTGCTTCGCGGCGTTGGCGTCGGCCGGTTGAACCTTTTCGAGCTTCGTCTGCGGGTCAATCTTTGTCAGCGCCTGCGTCAGAGCTTCGGGATTGGTCTTGGCCGGTTCGAAGGTGACGAGGAACTGGCTGTTTTCTGCATCTGCCTTTGCGGAAACCACGCCTTCGATCGTTGCAAGGGACTGGGTAAGCTTCTTGACCACGGCTTCGTCCTTCAGGTTCTGAACCTGGAAAACGGCGGTTTCAGGTGCCTTGGCGTCACCGGCGGGAAGGATTCCCACGAGAGCGATCAGAATGAAAAGAAAGAAAGCTACAGACTTTGAAGACATGTGCAACCTCCAGAAAATATTGTTCGACAGCATTTATTTTGCGGCGTATTGTACACCATCTGCTTCTACAATGCGATAGACACCAAAGAGAAACTCTCCGGTTGATGCGTTGTACACGGGCCCCTCGATGGCGTTGATGATGTCATTTACAGTGCAGATGTTGGAGTCGAAGACAATCTCGGCACGGTTCCGTGAAGCAAAGGCGGTAAAGGATACAACTCCGGGGACACCCTCAAGTTGTCCCGCCGCCCGCTCCGCCGTATCCACGCATTTCAGCCCATCGATAACGAGAATCGTGGTCGCGAGGGACGCGCCGGCCGGTGGGGAAGCGTAGTTTTTCACCACACTGGGCATCACCAGGAGACGGGCGCCTCCGATCCCGATCCCGGCACAGAGGATGATCAGAAAGGGCAGTACCCAGGTCGGAACCCTCATGGTTTTTTACCGTTCGTAAAGAGTTCCAGGGCTCCGGGGGAGGGGCAGGCATCGGTACATTCCAGACATAGCGTGCACTCTCCGGAACGCACTTCAGGGACTGTCGCGATGGTGAGGGACTGGGGACAGGCTTCATCACAGGCTCCGCACCCGGTACATGCGTTTTCGGAGCGACGCAGGCGGAGGAAGCCGATCTTTGAGACGGGCCACAGCGCCGTACCCAGAGGACAGAGAAAACGGCACCATGCCATGGGCATAATCACGCCGATTCCCAGGAGTGCTCCCAGGATGATGTAGCTCCACATCCGCACATCGTGCCCGTGAACGGAGAAGAGGATGTAATAAGGATCGTACCCGCGAAAAACCAGCTCTCCCGTTGTCCATGTGGCGGCCAGGACTGCTGCAATCACGATCGTCCGAAGGACAACCTGAAACACGCGACGAGTTTTCTCTGGTATCTTCCAGAGGCCGTCGAATGAAGGATAACGGAGCCAGCGCTTTCCCATCTTTCCCGTCCACTCCGAAAGAGCGCCTACCGGGCAGACCCACCCGCAGAAGGCCTTTCGGGCCAGAAGGGTCAGAAGGATCAGAGAAAGAAAAAGCGCGAGGTTCAGTTCTCCTGCCGCGCAGGTGAAGCGCTGACGGGTAAAGAGAGCATAGGCCGTTTCCAGGCCGCCGAAGGGACAGTACTTTTCGACGGAAGTCAGGGAATGACCCAGGGAGAAGCGGATCCCGGTAACCGCCGCTGCGATCACAATTCCGAGCTGAAATAGAACCCGAATCCGCTTCATCGCCAGGACTCCGGAACCGTGATCGAGGCACCCTCCAACTTCTCAGCATGAGAAAAACAATGATCGTTAAACAAAACGGCCTATTGTAATGAATTCTGATATCTCAGTCAACGAATTCTGTGCTGATCTTCCTGCGAATCGTAAGTTTCGGAAGGTGTAGATCCTTAATGGTACGGGCACCACTGCGTCATGCCGCGTTCGGCCGGGATCGAGTCAAATCCGGCACTACCTTCCGTACCCGAAATTCCATTATCTGCAGTCACAAGGAAAAACCAGGCTCCTGTCTCCGTCGGAAGAGAGGGGTCCACGCCCGATGCAAGACGGTTACCGCCTGTAGAAAGGCCCGGATTTGCATTACAGATGGATTTCCCGTTTGAGCCGTTGGAGTCGAAAAGATTGGTAGCTGAATTTCGAGGATTGTTGGCGATGTAGATGTTGTAGTTGAGGGCTCCCACATCTCCGAATTCCAGATCGACCAGAGAACCGTTCTTCATGGCGTACAGAGGCGGATCGGCGGGAGGTGCCGAGACTTCGTCCACAGGGGATTCGGATGATGGAACGATGGGAATCAGGCACCATGTGTTCAGAGTACCCGTATCCGAACCAACACGATCACTGGCGTTCAGGGTCCATGTTCCGGATGCGGCCTGGCCGTCGAAGGCGCTGAGAGGGTTGTTGGGAGTATAGGGGCCTGTATCAATCGTGGGGGTTGACCCCTGGCAAACGTTTTCCACTGAACCGTTTGCGGCTTCGTCGTCCAGGTGCGTGTCGATGTTATCCCCGGAGCAACCATAGGTGGAGGCAGGGACGCCCGGTCGATCGAACACGGTCACCGAAGTGGTTGCAGATGGATTCGTAAGTCTAAAGATGACATCTCCCACCCAGGTGTGGGTCGCTGTGATCGTGATGTCCAGGTCCACAAGGTTCCCCGGAACAGAAAGAGACAATGTGGAGTTTGCTCCAGTCGTGTTATTGTCCGGGATCGCCATATTGGGGGAAGTACAAACCGGTGTACCTCCACCTACAAGGACGGTCCGGAATCGATAGGTGGAGGACGTTCTCGGATTGCAGCTGTTTTCCGCCGTGACCCGCCAGTAATATACGGTCCCCGATGTAAGGGATGAGGGAATCGCAATACTGGTCCCGGTAAGGGTTGTGGAATAGACAATGGAGGAGAAGTCAATCGTATCGGAGATTTCAAGCAGATAGCTGGTTGCCGAGCTGGATGATCCCCAGGACAGAGTTGGATTCAAAGACTGATCCACGGCTCCGTCGGATGGGGATGACAAAGAAAAAGCCCCGGGAGCCGCTTCCACACTGAGAGTGACCGGAAGATCCGCCGAATAGATCCCATCGTTTCCAGTGACGGTTGGTGTGTAGGTCCCGGCGGTGATGCCATCGAGACCGCTGATCGTAATAATCGTTGAACCGGGAGCTGTAACAGGATTGGTCTGGAACGAACAGGTTGCCCCCGCGGGACATCCTGTCAGGCCTAAAGTTACAGGTCCGGTAAAACGGAAATCATCGACATGGACCGTATAGGTCAGGGTCGGGGTCGTGCTCCCGCACACGGCATCACAGCCGTGATCCACCTGGAGAGCTCCGCAGGCGGGGAGAGTAAAACTGCCGATCCGGGTTCTCCAGCTTGTCGTGGCAGTGGACTGGTAATATTCACCGACATACCAGAACGTGCAGTCGTCCGCAGGATCGACTGTAAGGTTCGTGTAATCGCCCCAGCGGCCTGCAGAACCTGTCTGGGATCCATTCCCTGTCATCATCGTGACTTCGGACTGAAGCGTGCCCGGACAATCCGATGCGTACCGTGTGGCATACCGGATCGATGGAGAAACAGTGCTGGAGGTAACACTGTACCCGAGAGCCAGGTTGCCGTCTCTGTCCTGAGCCACGCTTCCCATGAAACGATTGGTGGTATCCGGGGCCTGGGTTCCCTGGTTCTCAAGGCTCCATGAACCTCCTGTTCGGGACAGCTCAAACCATCGGGGAGCCGCCCATTTGCCCGAACTGTTGACATTCACGGTCCAGGTACCCGCAAGGGACTCACGGGTGCCCAGGTTTCGGTAGGCCAGCCTCTGCATGGGCCACCAGGAGGCACTGTCGATGAGAACGGAAGTTCCGGGTTGAGGGAGACAGTTGCTGACAAAGAAACCGCAGACCGTCCAGTTAAAATCAGCAAATCCGTCGGAGGGAGTGATGGATTGGGATAGAGTGAAGGTCGAGCTTGCAGGGGTGCTCCAGTTTACGTCAAATTCATAGATCTCAATCCGATCTGTGGTCGGGTTATTGAAGTAAGGCTCCCCGCCGTCCTTGAGCGTGTAAAAGAGACCGGGAGAATTGGATGGAGGCAATGTGGCCCCATCAATATCCGCAGGCATAAGAAGGTTTGCGTAGCCCTGGAACGCCTGGGCCGAGCGGACGGTACCATTGGTCAGCATCCGTTCACGGTCCAGGGCGTATACGTCATACTGGTTCTGATATCCGCTGTTGGTTCCCATGAAATAGGCGTTGTTATTAGGATCGGGCCAGAGGCCGATCTTGAAGTAGTCCGGAAAGCGAAGGGTCGGAACGGCATATCGGTAATAGGCTCCAGTCGGATCACTGGTCTGGGAGATCGCGATGCAGACGTATTCATTGGTGGTTTCAAACTGACTTAAAAGCCAGCGGTCGGCAAACTGATCGTAAAGAAGGATCGGATCTCCATCGTCGGATCCCTGGCAGGGTGCCCCTGCACCGGAAAACAGGGTGCTGATCAGAGAAGGTCCGTACAGAAGGGTACCCGACTTGTTGTAGATCGCCAGATGCACGTTGATCATCTCAACATAGTGATTGGGGCCGACATACCCTGTCGTGTCCGGAGGGTAATATCCCGCGATGTTCGTCATTCCGTCAAAGGTCAGGTTGGCGGTCGGGGTTAAGAGATAGGGTTTTATCGGTTTTGACTGACTGGCCAGGGAATCGTTGATCTTCGGTGTGGCTGTACCAAAAAGGTTACCACGATCATCGTAAAGGGATCCATGGCGCACCGGGTTGATTTCTTCATCCGATTCTCCTCTGAAACCTGCCGCATCAGTCGCTGTTTCCATCGGCATGTCACGCAGAGGTATGGAGGGTGGAAGGGTGATCACGTCCAGCAGCATGGGGGATGTCTGGAAATCGGGAGCGGGTGAACTCATGGGGTCCGCTTCCATGGGAGGTTTGCTGTCATTTTCTGCCGGTCTCAGGATGGCTGCCTGAACAGCCGTCGCGGCGCCGGGAGTATCCCAGCCTTCCCACCGAGATGCGATATCATCGTTGGAGGATGGTTCCTTTTTCCCTTCGGGGCCGGCATGCAAAGCCGCTTCGCGACGGGTCCTTTCACTGTGACCTGCCGGATAAACCTTGATCCAGGGATCATAGGCAACTCCATCCAGAGTCACTCGCATATAAAGAGTGTGATGGTTCCGGAACACTTCGCTGAGGGAACCATCTGAAACAGGGCTTGTTGTATCTATTGAAAGGGAAAATTGACCGTCTTTAACTTCCACCTGCTCCTGCAGGGCTTCAAAGAGGACCGTGCCGGAAGATGGATCATGGAAAGACAGTTCTACGGGAAAAATCCCATTCAGGGGATGTCCTTCAGAATTCACTGCGTGGCCGGAATACCGAAACGGGAAAACGCTCTCCCCGGGATTCTCGCTTCCATGAAGTGGAAAAGAGAAAGTAAGAAAAATACTCGAGATGATGCCTGCAAAGACCGCACACCTGCTGAAAGCAAAGAAAGTACCCATACAATCTCCTTGTGAAAGAATCTCATTCTCACATCAGGTTTACAACAACGATTTTCGAAAATAATTCCCATTTACACGGGATTATTCGGATTTATAATCTGGATTTCAGGGAGTCCCTGGATCGATCTAGAGGTTTTCTAGAGTTTTGCTGAGTACGTACCACACCTTTTCATTCAGATACCGGATTCGATTTTCATCGATTTCCAGGGAATCTACCTGAAACCATGGGGGAGACAGGTACAGAGCCCGGCTCATCTCGATCTGGACAAAGGGGATGGGACCTCCCCCCACCCGCTGTGTGATGTACCCTCCGGAGAAAGGGACATTCATGCTCGCGATGGATGGAACGTCCAGTTCCACGTCCTCATGTTGAAAGGCGCGGGAAAACTCATCCGCCATAAAACGAAGCATATCCGGGGGGCAGGTAAGGCGTTTAAAGGGCGGTGCCTCGTGCCCATCGGCCCCTCCCAGGTTTCCCAGGCAGATCAGGGGCCGGGGTTCCCCGGCATTTGCCTCGATGGGGGGGGCGACGGCCGCCATACTGTGACAATCCACACCCAGCTTGATGTCAGAGCGGGACATGGCTTTGTCGAGCCGGGCGTGGTAGGGAAAATAGTACCGCTCCAAAAGTATCTTTTTCAGAGCCTCGTCGGGAAGGGAGTCAGGCTGATAGACCTCAATGTTGTAACAGGTATGCGATTTAATTACGCCATCCGGATTGGCGGGAGCGATATCATCCGGTCTGCGGTTCAGATCCACTACGGCACGAAAATACTCCATCACCAGGTGCACTTCTACCCTGTCCGAAAAATCATAGATCCTTGAGGTGAAGGGATCTCCATCATGAAAAGCGTCTTTTGTTTTCAGCGCCCAGATATTTTTTATCTCTTCTGCAACCCTCCAGCCGCCATGGGGTACGGATACGAGAAGAGGAGCGTTCATGTCAGCAGCTTTCCCGGGGGCTTTCTGTTTCAAAGCAGGGAATGACCATGGCAATCTCTCCGGATTTAAACGATGTCAGCTTGTCCGTTGAAGCCCTTCCGAGAAAACCCCCGAGCTTTCCATCATAGATGTAGGGATTGATGTTATAGATACAGCGAACGGTCTTTACCTGATCGTCCTCAAAGTATTCCAGGTCGATCTCGGGGAGCTCAATCTTCTCCTGCACAATCCAGTCACCCCTCAGGGATTCATCCACGATGTCAGACCAGGGACCGGGTTTCACATCTTCTCCGATATACACGGCTGCGGAAGAATAGGCGTTGGCATGTTTTACCACCAGATGGTTCCGCTCTTTTATCAAGTAGGAACGGGCATCACATTCCGATCCGTCTTTCAGGATAATCCTGTCCTTGATTTTTTTCGTCCAGGGGATGATGGCACGGACAATCTCCAGATCCTCCTGCAGATGATCCGGAAATACGTCAGAATATTCCTCATCCTTGAAAAGGACCATGATATTTTTCGAATCGACACGTTTTGTACAGAATGGATTCACCACTGCAACGCTGGCGTGATCCCAGTCTACAGCCATCTGCCATGATTTATCCGCAAACTTTGGCAGCTCATCGGAGGTGAAACGCCGATAGATTAGATCAATTCTCTCACCCTCCGGCGAGAATGCCATTCCGGCCCGAATCTGGATTTTATTGGGGTCGATGACGTCGCATCGATGGCCCTTGTTTCGGATGTAATCCATCAGAATGTTGTACTCTCCCCGAATTCGATCGATTTCCGACTGCCATTGGGCCAGGTAAATCGTCAGGCTTTCTTTGGCCGGCAGATGAAAATATTCCGCCTGTACTGAATAGTAGGCCATCAGGGTGTTATATACGATCTCCATTCGTTCAACAGCATGGAAGTTGTCTGCGGTTAAGGACTTCAGGTACTCCTGCTCGAGAAAATAACTCTCCTCGTTTCCCCCGGGGATTTCCGTGTTGGATTCCACCATCCTGAATCCTTCTTTCGTGAGAAAGATGTCAATTCTTGCGGCGGCAAGATTTCTAGGATAGATATGTAGTGAATTCAGGAAATGCTCGAGATCGTGCGGATATTCAAGAACTTCTTGAATATTTTTACTTGTGGGGAATTTCTGAAAAACGAATTCAAGCAAATGTGCATACGCACGGGTGACGCGGTCCATTGAATTCCAGAAGACACGGTCAAATGAAAACGGAGTCAGACACAGCTTCGCTGTCCGTCGACCATGCGGATCCAGGACTTTGTTTACACGATTGGAATAAGTGCGGTAACTCTCATACATGGGATCTCCTTCCAGGGCTGATCTTTTCGATCACTTAGCATTATACACACTCATGCGAGAGCGACTTCAGTGCCCGGGGGTTAGAGTTAACCTTTCTTATCCGTCTTGATCACGCAGGGTGCCCGTTTTCAAAGGTGGAAAACGGGTTGCTTCATAGTGTCGTGATCCATACATGCATCATCGGATAGACACTCGGAAATTACCCCAGTTCGAAGGTGGTAATCCCGAAAATTTCATGCATAGGAAGCTCCGGCCTGAAGCCGTAATACATACGGGCACAGCCAAAGACTTCCTTCATTCCATGGTTTCTGGCAAGGACGAGAGCCTCCGGGTTGATCTCGGGAACATCCAGGAAGATGGGTTCGCCCGGGACTCTGGAAGAAAGAGTCTGAAAAAGTTTTTCCGCGATTACCGGGTTGTCCGCAAAGAGGGGACCGATTTTATATCCCAACCGGCAGGGGCGAAGAACAGCGTACCCGAAGAGAAAATCACCATCTAGAATCCCGACGGCGTGTCCGCCTTCGGGCCGGATCCAACGTTCAAGGAATTCTTTTCGTTTGGCCGGGAAATGGTTCTGGTCATACTGTTCAACCACGGGGAAAGAGACGTCAGTCAGGTCAATGATATCGGCAGAGCATGAGTGGGCATACCCCGATCCTTCAAAACGGAGACCTCGGTAGTGAAAGGTGAACCCTCCCTTTGCGTAGTAGGACTGCATCGTGAAGACACCATCCATCCCGATGATTTTGGGTTCCTTAAGACGGGAAAGGAGGTGATTCCTCCGCCAGTTCCAGAGGAGGTTTCCATATCCCTTTCCGCGGAAATCTGGTCGCATAATGAAGAATCCCATGAATCCAAACGTTCCCCCGTAGCTTATGATGGACCCTCCCCCAACCATCTCACCGTTGAATTCAGCAGTAACAAAACCATCCGGATCGACATCCCAGAAAATCTCCGCATCGTGGAGACCAGGGTTCCATCCCTCTTTTGCCGCCCATTCCACTAGAATATCGAATTCTGATCGCTGCATGGGGCGGATTGTGAGATCACTCATCGAAGGTATCGTGTTTCGTTCGGCATGGACGAACCTCTCCTGGAAATGTGCTGATGTTTATTATAAATTGACTTGTCCCTTGCGGAAAATGGGTTCTTCCCCCTTGACATTTGAGTTGCACTGTAATACTATATAGTCATGAAGTTTTTCAAGAGCATCTTTACCTCCGAAACGCCCCCCGCCGTCCTGCCCGGAAGGAACGAACCCTGCTGGTGCGGGAGCGGAAAGAAATACAAGCAATGTCATTACGAGCAGGACCAGCGGAGAGAGGCAATCGAACGCGCCCGCCGCTGTCGTGGCTTTACATGAGGGGTGTGATTTATCCCATCGGAGATGGGAAAACATCCAGATTATCAGTAAGAATCTTGAAGTAATCGTATTCAGTGAAAATCCAGCGTCTGAGTTTTCAGAAGACATGAACCGATTGACTGGACCTCCTCGAAGAGCCTGAAACTTTTCTTTATGGTATGATACGCGCCGCAATTGTAGGAGCCGGATCGCCGAAGTCGTCCCTGATGCCTTCCAGAGCAGTTGACTCTGCCTTGTCCCTATCACTCTCTACAACCAAAGGTGCGCAACCCTGCGTTCCTGTGCCAGCTGCAATTGTATGTCCCGGAGGTCACGCTTGAGTACTATGAAACAGATACGGAATATCGCAATTATTGCCCACGTCGATCATGGGAAAACGACGCTCGTCGACGCCATGCTGAGGCAAACGGGTGTATTTAAAGCGCACCAGCTTCTCACGGATCGTGTTATGGATTCGAATGACCTGGAGCGGGAAAAGGGAATTACCATCTTTTCAAAGAATGCATCCGTGATCTATGAAGGGTATAAGATCAATATCGTAGATACACCGGGCCATGCGGATTTTGGGGGAGAAGTCCAGCGGATCATGAAAATGGTGGATTCGGTGCTCCTGCTGGTGGATGCCTTTGAGGGCCCCATGCCCCAGACAAAATATGTTTTGAAAAAGTCATTGGAACTCGGGTTGAAACCTATCGTGGTCATCAATAAGATCGATCGGCCCAATTGCAGGCCGTACGATGTCCTGAACATGGTCTTTGATCTCTTTGTGGAATTGAATGCCTCAGAGGAGCAACTTGATTTTCCCACGATCTATACCTCGGCGAAGGCCGGCACGGCCACACTGGATCTGGATGTGGCAACCCATGATCTCAAGCCTCTCTTTGATGCGATTATCAAGTATGGAGAGGAGCCTTCAGGCGATCCCCTGAAGCCCTTTCAGATGCTGGTTTCCGCGATTGAGTACGATTCTTACCTGGGACGTCTGGGAACGGGGAAAATTCATCACGGTACCGTACAGCAGGGGATGACCATGGTTCGAATTGCCAGAAACGGTAGACAGAACCAGTTCAAGGTGACCCAGATTTTTTCCTTTGAAGGCTTGAAACGAAATGAGCTCAGGGAGGCACGGGCTGGTGATATCGTTTCCATTGCAGGTCAGGGGGATATCGATGTGGGTGAGACCATCACGGATCCTGAGTTTCCGGAGGCTCTCCCCGGAATCACCATCGATGAGCCGACAATTGCGATGACCTTTTCAGCCAATAATTCACCCTTCATGGGACAGGAAGGGAAATGGGTGACCTCCAACTACCTCTGGGAACGGTTGGAACGGGAGCGGCAGTCCAATGTGAGCCTTGTCATCACAAGGGGAGTAACATCCGATTCCTTCATCGTCAAGGGCAGGGGAGAGCTCCAGCTTGCGATCCTCATAGAAAACATGCGGCGGGAAGGGTATGAGTTCCAGGTGTCCAAGCCGAAAGTCATCTTTAAAGAAATCAGCGGGAAAAAGATGGAACCCATCGAACGGGCCATTGTTGACGTCGCCGACGAGTATATCGGGCCCGTGATCGAAAAGATGGGCATCCGGAAGGGAAAATTGATCAAGATGGATCAGGGGATTGCGGGTTATACCCGGTTGGAGTTTTCTGTTCCTTCCCGGGGACTGCTTGGATACCGGAGTGAGTTTTTAACGGACACCCGGGGAACGGGAATTCTGAACCAGTATTTTGAAGGCTATGACGACTACAAGGGAGATCTCCCGACGCGGAGCAGGGGTGTGCTGATCCAGATGGAACAGGGCGTCTCGGTCGCTTACGGCCTGGATAACCTCCAAGATCGCGGTGTCTTCTTTATCGGTCCCGGCGTCCAGGTGTACGAGGGAATGATCGTGGGTGAGAATAATAAGGATCAGGATCTTCCTCTCAATGTATGCAGAACCAAAAAGTTGACCAATATGCGCGCTTCAGGCTCGGACGATGCCGTCAAGCTTACTCCTCCGCGGCAGTTCAGCATCGAGCAGGCTCTGGAGTACATCGCGGATGACGAGCTGATTGAAATCACCCCCAAAAATATCAGGTTGAGGAAAATGATTCTGAATGCCAATGACCGGAAACGGGCGATGAAGGCTTCCTGATAGATCGTTGTTGCTGTTTGTAAATCCATATTATCGAATACAATAGGGAGATCATGATAGGCTACTTTCTATCGGCTTTCCCTTTTTTCGCATTGTCCCTCTTTTTCCTCATAACCTGGATTTCTCCCCTTTCCTTCGGGGAACAGGCGGTGAAATACGCCCTCTTTCTCATGCTTCTGGAATTTATCGTAGTCCACTCCGCCGGGTTCATGGGGTTCGTTGTTCTTTCCAGGACAACAAAGGTCCAGAAGATCATCCGTTTTCTGGGACTTGTTCTTTTTTACTCTCTCTTTGCCGGTGCCTTTTCCCTTGCGTATGGAGATTGGTGGCCCCTGATCGCCTTCTGGTGCCTCTCCTTTAACCGAATCATGGTGGTCTTTACGGGTCCTTTAAGCGAGGAAGCAAAATCAAGAATGCAGATGGACTGGGTTCTGGGTGTCTTTCTTTACGTGGTTTTGGCCATTGTGACAACGTTACTTCCCATTCCCGCGCTGGGTGTTTCCGAGAGGGTTGTCGCAGCCCAGGGCTTTGAAATGTCAGGGGAATGGGTGGAGCATCCTCAGAGGGTTCTGGCTTTTGGATTTCTCTATTTTGGTCTCTTTGGGGCCGTGGAGCTCTTGCTTTCCCGACGCGCCGCGAAACCCGCGTCAGAGTAAGTAAATACAAGGATAATCCTGGTGTTTTCATCGATGTATTTGTGGTATATTTTGTTATGGCGAATTCATCCACTCCACAACTCATAAAAACCGATCTCACCGTTCCCGTCATTCTGGCCGGAATGAAATTTACGCTGCACCTGGCCGTCCTTCTTTGGGCCGGGTACGGACTCTTTCGGGACGAGCTCTATTATATTGTATCCACAGGACACCTGGACTTCGGGTATGTCGATCATCCCCCCCTTTCGATCCTTCTTCTGGCGGGGGTGGTGAAGCTTTTTGGAAACTCAATGATCGCAGTGCGCCTGCCCGCCGTTATTCTGGGAGCGATGACTGTGTTTTTTGTCTCCCTGACGGCCCGGGATATGGGCGGCCGCCGCTTTGCTCAGCTTGTGGCGGGGCTCTGCGCCTTCGTTTCCCTCTTTTATATTGCCGTCAGTTCGGTTTACTCGATGAATGCGATCGATCTCTTCCTCTGTTCCCTGATTGCATGGTGGACCGTCCGGTTGGTCCAGGATCCTACCCCTACCCGCTGGATGACCCTCGGGTTCCTGTTTGGTCTCGGTCTCCAGAACAAGATTGGGATGTTATGGGTTGGGGCCGGGCTCTTTGCAGGCTTCCTTCTTACTTCTCACCGAAAGCTCCTTAAATCCCCCTGGCCCTGGTTTGCCGGAATTCTGGCTTTTCTTCTGTTCACCCCCTATGTTCTCTGGAATCTTTCCCACGACATGGCTCACCTGGAATTTATCAGGGAGGCTACAACAGGAAAATATTCTGGATTGACGCGCCTTGATTTTCTTCTGGGGCAGAGTCCCACGCAGAATCCATCGACTCTTCCGTTCTGGATTGGCGGTCTAATCTGGCTCTTCCTGGCCCGGCGAGCACGAGCGTATCGATACATGGGAATTGTCTGGGTGACAGGAGCCCTTGTTCTCCTGGCCAAGGGTCACATGAAGCCAGAGTACCTGGCGGCTCTATACACCTTCATATTCCCCGCCGGGGGACTTGCGATGGAGGGAATCTTTACGGAGAAATGGAAAAAATGGAGATTTGTCCCCGTTATTGTTGTTCTTTCCGGCATGATTCTCTCCCCCATTACTCTTCCTGTCCTTCCGGTCAATACCTATATTGCCTGGGCCGATCGAATGGGGATTCAGCCCCATACGACCGAGACAAACGAACTGGCCGAGCTTCCCCAGTTCTATGCAGACCGCTTCGGCTGGGAACAAAAGGCGACCGATGTGGCCCGGGTGTATGAGCGATTGACCGAAGAAGAACGGCAGGCATGTGTGATCTATGGGACGAACTACGGCAGGGCCAGTGCCGTGAACTATTTTGGACATGAATATGAATTACCGCCGGCCATCTCCGGCCACAACTCCTACTGGATCTGGGGACCCGGAAAAAAGAATGCACGTGTTGTCATTGCCATGGGAGGGAACGAGGAAGGATATCGGGAATTATTCGGATCAGTGGAGCTGGCAGCTGTGTCCCGCTGCACCTATTGCATGCCCTACGAGAACAACATGCCTATTTATGTCCTGAAAGATCCGAAGATGTCCCTTCAGGAGATCTGGCCGCAGGCAAAACACTACCAGTAGCTAGAGAGCCTTGAGGTAGATGATCTTGTCATCTCCCGTATTGTAAAAGTCCTTCAACCTCGCGGCTTCCGTGTACCCGAGGCGGAGGTAAAACCCCTGGGTGGCCGCATAGAGGGGAAGACCGGAGGTCTCAATCACGGCAAGACGGCCGTTTCGGCGTTTAATATCTTCCTCAGCATGGCGCACCAGGAGCTTGCCGACTCCCCGTCCCTGCAGGGAAGGGTCGACCGCGATCCAGTAGATATCCCAGGTTCCTACCGTGCAGGCTGTGGCTCCATAGCAGATCCAGCCCACGGGTCTGCCGTCCATCTCGGCTGTGAAAGAGATGTACCCCATTTCGGGGTTGTGGACGGCTTCATCCACGACTTCTCCCGCAGTGGCAACTTCCTCGGGTCGGAAAAAGGCGGTGTCCCGTACCAGACCGACAATGGCTTCCCGGTCCTGGTTCAGGGTTGGACGAATCGATACCGTGCCGGGCTCAACCTGGGAGGATGTAGGGGTGAATTTCAGTTCCGGCTCTTCGTGAAACCCTTCCATTCGGATACGCATATTGTCCAGGAGAATCTGAACAAATCGTGCATAGGGTTGGCCGGCCGCCGCAAGGGCGGCTGAAAAGCCGGCATCGGGAGAAATGTCGGGATTGGCGTTAACCTCCAGAATATGAAGTTCACCATTTTTTCCCATGCGGAAATCGACACGTGCATAATCCCGGCAGTGGGTCACCCGAAAGGCCGCCATGGCCAGGGCACGAATCCTGTTGGCGGTCTCCTCCTCGAGGGGAGCTGGGATCACCCTGGGCGTGTTGTTGTACTCAAAGGAATCGGACTTCCACTTTGCGGCATAATCGACAATTCTCGGCTTGTCCCTGGGAAAGGCCGAAAAGTCGATCTCCGCCAGAGGGAGGACTTCAATGTGGCCGTCCGTCTGTAAGACGGAGACGTTGAGTTCTCTCGATCCCACCAGGGCTTCCACAATTACCGGATGACCGAATCGATTGTGCAGGTTTCGTACGGTTTCCCACAGTGCATCGGAGGAACCGTTAAATATGGAAGACGTGCCATCAAGACCTTCGCTGGCATCGACGCAATCGGGTTTAACGATCAGCTTTCCCCGGGGCAGGTTGACACTTACGGGCAGGGACGTTCCAGGAGGAATCGTAATTCCCCGTGGAACGGGAAGCCCGGCGGCGAAGAGGACCGCCTTGGTCCATGTTTTGTTAAGCGTGAGATCAAGGGTAAGACTTGAATTACCGCTGCAGCCCTTGCCGAAGGCTTCACAGATGTCGGGAACCCGGGCCGCCAGGGCTGCACTGCCCTTGAGTGACTCAACCAGGTTGATCACCCTGGGTTCGGGGGCCTGGGCCATGAGGTTTGTCAGCTCGGTAAGGTCCTGGACCGCCAGAATTCGAAAGGGGATACCGAGAAGGTTGAGCGCCTCCTCAACGGCATGGACCTGGTCCATGACTCCCGATTCACTTTCCACACATCCGCCCACGCTCTCTCCGGGAGTGTTGTGCAGGATGAGAATCCGGGGGGCCGCCGGGGTACTCACAGCGTAGCTCCGGAAGACGGAGTCTGATCCGTGAGTCCTGCAAGGCGGGGTTCGGTGAGACGACCGGGTGCACAACGCTCTGAGGCACTTTCGATGATGCGTCGGATCAGTTCGGGATAGGAGACTCCCTCCCATCCTGCAATCATGGGCAGATCAGAGTGTCCGGGCATGAGGCCGGCCAGGGGATTCACCTCAATAAAGCTGGGTTTTCCCAGCCTGTCGAGCCTGAGATCCACACGGCCGGCATCTCTGCACTCGAGGACCCGGTAAGCTGCCAGGGCCAGAGCCTGAAGGTCATCCTTAAGGGGACCGTCCTCGAGACGGGTATATCGGACCAGTTCGTCGCAATTTTCCTTGGTTTCGTAGGAATAGATTCCCCGGTTTTCAGGATTAAGAATCGTCACTTCCATCGTACCCAGGGCAAGGGCACGGTTTCCGGTCCCCAGCACGGCCGTGGTGAACTCCCTGCCGGGCAGAAATTCCTCCACGAGAATGGGGGCCAGGGAACGATCCAGGAGTTCAAGGCAGAGAGCCCTGTAATCCTCTGGAGTATCCACTCGCGAACGTGAATCAATCCCCTTTCCGGTCCCTTCTTCATTGGGCTTCACGAAAAGGGGATAGAGGAGGTTGTGATCTTCCAACTCGTTCCAGGAACTGCCGACAATGTGCCGGGGTGTGTTCAGGCCTGCGGCAGCCACCACTCTCTTGGCGAATGCTTTATCCAGGGTGAGGGCACAGATTAGAGGATCGGCAAAGGTGTAGGGGATACCGTAGGCTTCCAGGATCGCAGGTACCTGGGCTTCCCGGCATCGGCCGCCAATTCCTTCGGCAATGTTAAAGACCAGGTCCCAGGTACGTCCCTCGGCAAGGGCACGAACGAGGTTACGAACATGGCCGATCCGCTCTACCTCGTACCCGAGGTCAAGAAGGGTTCCATGAAGAGCTTCGAGCGTGCGATCGGAATCGAATTCAGCCACGGCTTCCTCTGTGAAGCCCATGGCGAGGTAGTCCGAGCGCAGGTCATAGGTGATGCCGATCTGATGGATCATGAGGTGATCTCCCGGGCGCTGAGCCCCTGTGTAATGCCGGTGAAGAGTCGGGTGATTCCGCGACGTAGATTGCGAAGCGTATACCCGCCTTCCTGGACAATCAGGATGGGAAGGTACATGGAAGCAAGACGTTTTCCGATGGTTGCCATCACATCGGGGCCAAGAAGGAAGGATCCCGTCGGATCTCCCCGCAAAATGTCAAACCCGAGGCAGAGAACCAGAAAGGATGGCTTGAAGTCCTGAATCATGCCGAGAGCACGGGAAAAAGCTTCCATATACCTGGTTTCGTCGGCGTCTTCAGGAAGGGGAAAGTTCCGATTAAAGCCGCGGCCGTCCCCCTCTCCGATTTCATCGGCAAAGCCGCTGAAGTAGGGGTAGGCATAGTTTGGGTGGCCGTGAATCGACAGCGTGAGCACGTCCCTGCGTGTGTAGAAAATGTCCTGCTGGCCATTCCCGTGATGAAAATCGATATCGAGGATGGCGACACGGCCCTCCTTCGAAAGACGGTTTGCGGCAAGAGCTGCGTTGCTGAAATAGCAGAAGCCTCCAAAAAGCCTTCGTTCCGCATGGTGTCCGGGCGGGCGGCAGAGAGCATAGACAATCCGGCGACCTGACAGGAGTTCTTCAGCGGCGGTCATGGCGACGTCCACGGCGGATCTTGCGGCGTTATAGGCCTTGACATCCAGGGGCGTGAAGGTGTCAAAACAGTAATACCCGGCGCGAAGGGCCAGCTCCTTCGGGCGGCGCTCGGGTCGCCGCACGGGAAAGACATACGGGTAGACGGGAGGACCGTCCTTGATCGTAGCGCAGGCCGCCTTGAGATATGAGACAAAGTTCGTGTCGTGGACGGTTCGGAGGACATCTCCTCCAAAGTGGCGAACCGGCACGGTGTCTGCAATCTTCATGCGTGAAACCGCGTCCACCAGGGTGTCCACTCGAGCGGGGCGTTCCACGTACCCCCTCTCGTGGAGGTGGTGGATTCGATGGTTGTCCGAGTAGACCATTGCAATCGATTTCTGCAGGCTCACCGGGAGCAGAACAGGAGCTTCGTGATTGGGCGTCAGGTACCGGGCATCCCGGAAGCGTACGGGATCGTCGATGAAGGATTCGACAACGCGTTCGATGTAGTCCTGTCCGACGAGATCATAGTACTTTCGGCGTAGAATTAATCGGACTGCGGCTCTCGCTTCCGAACGTTTTAAAGAGTTTTTTCGCCCCAGACCATCAAAGAGAAGCATGGGCGCGACAGGATCGTCTCCCACCGGGGTTTCATAATCGGTTCCGATGATGGGAAAGACGCCGTAGTGCTCATAAAATTTAAGTCGCTTCCGATTTTCCTTCAGCAGGGCCGGGTCCTGGATGACCTGAGGATCGTCCGGAAGGACTTCCATGAACAGGCCCCGGGATTTCAATTCCATGAGATACCTTCGCGTGGCTTCATAGAGCGCGCCTCCGACCCCGCCACCTCGTGTTCCCCGGCGCACCGCGATGAAATCCAGGAGGGAACTGTTGATTTCGGGAAAATGGAGAAAGAGGGAAAAACCCGAAACTGCACCGCCCCTGGACTCGGAGATCAGAAGGATCGATCGATATCCGAACTCGAAGGGGTTGCGGAGCATGTCAGGAATCCTGTCCGCGTAGTCCGCCACAGAAGGAAAGTGGGAGCGAAAGATGGTCTGAACCTGTTCCAACACCTGGCGGTTGGCATGCAGGACGTCGTCGTGAATCTGACGAATCGTGAACATGGGAACGGTGTCCCCTTATCCTGCGACTACTTCAGGCCGACGACGCGGGAGGTGCGGTGCTTGTTCGAGGATCGGCGGCGCATTCGTGCCGTCTTTTCCGGAACCAGTGAAGGGATTCTTCCCGTGGATAGATCCCAGACCGAAGGTACGGAAGGTGCGGAAATATCCTCCACCCTGGGCTCGATTCCCGGTTCGGGATAGGCGATCAGCATGCCTTCAAAGTTCCGAAGGACCGTGTGGGTCGGGCTCATGGAGACGATATAGTTCGGGTTGACGGGAATCTTGCCGCCTCCACCGGGAGCATCCACCACGAATGTGGGAATGGCCAGCCCGCTGATCCGCCCTCGCAAGTATTCCATGATCTCGATCCCCCTGGAAAGGGGAGTTCGAAAGTGTTCGGCACCGTGAACCAGGTCGCACTGGAAGATGTAATAAGGGCGTACCCGACCCCGGACCAGGGTCCGCATAAGGACCTCCATCACACGCGGATCGTCGTTGATCCCCTTGAGAAGAACTGTCTGGTTTCCCAGGGGAATACCGGCATCGACGAGGCGAGCGCAGGCTTCCGCAGAAGCCTGAGACCACTCCTGCGGATGGTTGAAATGTGTGTTCACCCATACAGGGTGGTATTTTTTCAACATCCTGCAAAGTCCCGGTGTGATTCGCATCGGAAGGGTGACCGGTGTGCGGGTCCCGATTCGGATTAAATCTATGGAGGGAACGGCCCGGATGGCCTGCAGTACACGCTCCAGCGTCGGAGTGGGCAGTGTGAAAGGATCGCCTCCCGAGAGGACCACATCGTGGATTTCCGGGTGGGATTTTAAATAGGATACCCACAGGTCAAGATGGATCAGCGTGTTCTGTCCTTCCCTGCGTCCCGCCACACGCTTTCGCGTGCAGTGCCGGCAATAAACAGCGCAGGTGGAAGTCGTAATGATCAGGGCCCGGTCGGGGTAACGGTGAACCAGTCCCGGAACGGGCATGTCATGATCCTCCTCCAGCGGGTCACTGTGCAGGAAGGCAGGATCAACCAGTTCGTCTCCCGAAGGCACGCTCATCCGGAAAACCGGGTCCCGTGGATTCAGTTCCCGGATCAGAGAGGCGTAGTAGGGTGTGATCGCCATGGCAAAGGTCCTGGACGCGGAGTCGATCTCATTCGCTCCCGGGAGGTCGGGGTAGTATCGAAGAAGCTCCTCGACCGTACGGATGCGGTTCCGCATTTGCCATCGCCAGTCATGCCATGGTGAAAAGGGATAGGTTGAACTGGGAGGTTGAGACTCCTTCGGGCCGTCGTCGGTCGACACAGCCTCTAAGGAGATAAGTGGAGGTTCGTCGTCTTTCGAGCTGGTTTCTTTTAGCATTTGGCAAATTCTCCTCCCAGTTTTTTCGTTTGTCAATAGGCACGATAGGGTGAATTCTTATTGTGGAAATCCTGCACAGGATCATGGCAGGCGAGCTGAAGGTTGAAATTTTATAAATATAAATATATGAGTTATTTGAGAATATTATAGTTTCGGGTTGCTCTGTTGTGGAAGTTGACCACCCCCAAGATCTTGGGGGTGAAACCTGTCTTCCATTTGCTATTCCGGATCAAAAAGAGACCGAAATTCAAGTTTCAGGGCCAGGTGGGATGAAAATAGGGGGATTTGCCAGTCAGGAAAAGGAATTTCCGGGCTCAGCGGTGGATCGAAAAGCTGTGAAACTCTCCCGTAGCCTTGCACCATTCCAGATCGATGTCCGTCACCTTCGCGTGAGGCTGGTCGTACCGGCAGCGATGGATCACTGCCAGGATGTCTTCCTTCCGTCCTTCAAAGAGAGCCTCCACGGTTCCGTCGGGAAGGTTCCGCACCCATCCGGTCAGGTGGGCGGAAACGGCATAAGCCTCCGTATGAGCCCGAAAGAAGACGCCCTGAACCCGGCCGTGAAAGACGCAGCATGCCCTGACCCTGGTTTCAGGTTCGGACAAATCGTCGTCCCTCCAGGGCCCAGTTGCCGTCCAGCACGATCTGGATGGCCTCGGCATAGGCCTTATGTTCCTGTTCCAGGATTCGGGCTGCCAGAGTGTCCACATCATCCGTGTCATACACCGGTACGACTTTCTGGAGAATAATGGGTCCCGTGTCGGTTCCTTCATCCACGAAGTGCACGGTGCATCCGGCGATTTTCACGCCATAGGCGTGCGCCTGTTCCTGGGCATGAATGCCCGGAAAGGAGGGGAGAAGGGCCGGGTGGATGTTGACGATGCGGTGGTGATATTTCGCGACAAAATCCGGGGAAAGGATCCGCATGTAGCCTGCGAGGACGATAAGATCGGGATTGACCTGATCGATTACTGCAGCGACCTGTTCCTCGTGTTCCCCGCGCTTCATTCCCGTGTGGGGAAGAACATGGACGGTATATCCGAAAGATTTCGCACTCTCGATTCCGGGTGCATCCGGTACGTTGGAAAGGACACCGACGATGTCGGCTTTCAGATCACCCTTCTGGATTGCATCATGAATAGCCAGAAAGTTACTGCCTCTTCCTGAAAGGAGGACGAAAAGAGTCCCCTGCTTATCCACGAAGGTTGTAGACGACATGACGGGATCCCTCGTGGATTGATCCGATAATGTTGAATGGGTGGCCATGGTCCTTGAGATAAGAACTGAAGTCGGACAGGTGGTCAGGCCCTACGATGGCAACCATTCCAATTCCCATATTGAATACCTGAAACATCTCTTCGGTGGCTACCTTGCCTTCCCGCTGAAAGAGATGGAAAATCTCGGGGATCTCCCATGATCCCACCTGGATGACACAGTCGCATCCTTTGGGAAGAATACGGGGAATATTATCAGTCAGACCGCCTCCGGTAATATGAGCGAGTCCCTTGACCCATCCCATTCTCACCGGATCCCGAAGGATCGACAAGTAGGAACGGTGGGATCGAAGAAGCTCTTCCGCCACGGTTGTACCAATGCCGGGCAGTCTGGAATCGACTTTCAATTTCATTTTCTCGAAGACAATCCTGCGGGCCAGAGAGTATCCGTTGGTGTGCAGTCCATTGCTGGGGAGGCCTACGGCCACGTCACCGGACGCAATCCCGGGACGGGGCAGGAGCTCGGAACGTTCTGCCGCGGCGACAATAAATCCTGCCAGATCAAAGACACCCTCGGTATAGAAGCCTGGCATTTCCGCAGTCTCCCCTCCGATGAGAGCCATGCCGTTTTCACGGCAGGCCGCTGCCAGGCCCTCCACCACTTCCACCATCCTGTCGGGGTCGAGACGGCCGGCGGCGTAGTAATCCAGGAAAAAGAGGGGTGTGAGGGCTCCCTGAACCAGGACATCGTTGACACAGTGGTTGACGAGGTCAACCCCGATCCCGGCGCATCGTCCTGCATCGATGGCAATACGGATCTTCGTGCCGACACCATCCGATGATGCGACAAAAACCGGTTCTTTAAACCGGTCGGATGGTATGGCAAAGCAGGATCCAAAGGCTCCCAGTTCCGTGAGAACCTGGTCATTGGCGGTACTCTTCAGGAGATCCTTGACCCGGCGAAGCGCCCGGTCCTGGGCGCTGATGTCGACACCGGCTTTCTTGTAGGCGTCCATATCAGGCTTTAATCTCCTTATCTTTCATCTCGTGCTCAAAGAGCGTGGCCTGTTTTTCTCCCTCAAATCCCACCGGATAGGCTCCGTCCCAGCAGGCCGTGCAATAGGTATTTTCCCCGCCAATGGCCTCCAGCATGCCATCCAGGGAGAGGTAACCCAGGGAGTCCGCCTCAATGAAATGGCAAATTTCCTCGACGGTCGCTGCATGGGCGATCAGTTCCTCCGACTTGGGAGTGTCGATTCCATAGAAACAGGAGAAGCGGATGGGTGGGCAGGAAATCCTCACGTGGACTTCCCGGGCCCCTGCGTCACGAATCATGTTGACGATCTGATTCATGGTCGTTCCGCGCACGATGGAGTCATCGATCAGAACCACACGCTTTCCCCGGAGGAGATGCTCCACCGGGGCAAGCTTCCGGTAGACGCCGACCCTCCGGGTCTTCTGGTCGGGTTCGATGAAGGTGCGACCGATATGGTGGGCCCGGATCAGACCAAACTCAAGGGGGATATTGGCACGTTCCGCGTACCCAAGAGCAGCGAAGACGCCGGAATCGGGAACGGGAACGACAATGTCCGCCTCGGCGGGTTGCTCTTCCGCAAGGCGATGGCCGAACTTTCTCCGGGTTGCCGCAACGGGATGCCCGGAATAGACACTGTCCGGACGGGAAAAATAGACGTGCTCGAAGATGCAGAATGTGACCCTCTGGCCGGTTTTCCACGGAATGATATGGAGGTTTTCACCTTCGGCAATGATCACTTCCCCCGGTTCGACTTCGCGAATCGTCTCCGCTCCGATCAGTCGAAAGGATGCGACTTCAGAGGCAAAACAGTACGCGCCGTCCTTCTTTCCCAGAAAGAGGGGACGGAATCCATTGGGGTCCCGCACACCCATGACACGTCCGGGAAGGAGGATCGTCAGGGTGTAGGCGCCTTCGACCCGGGAGAGAGCATCCAGAATGGCGTCTTCTATCTTTTTCTTTTTCGAGCGGGCAATGAGGTGCATGATGACTTCAGTATCCGAGTTTCCCGCGAAGATGGCGCCGCCGCCTACCAGCTGCTGGCGTAGCTGTTTTGCATTGACCAGGTTTCCGTTGTGCGCAATGGCGATCCGGCCCTTGGATGTCTGGGCCTTGATGGGCTGGGCATTGATGAGGGAACTGGAACCGGCGGTGGAGTAACGGACGTGACCAATGGCGGTATCCCCCGAAAATTCCATGATAGCCTTGGGCTTGAAGATGTCTGCCACGAGACCCATCCCGACCTTGACGTTGATCAGGCCGTCCTGGAATACGGCGAGCCCCGTACTCTCCTGGCCCCGGTGCTGAAGACCCTGCAGGGCCTGGCAGGTCAGGGTGACGGCGTCTTCATGGCCGGCAATGCCGAATACTCCGCACATTCAGACCTCCAAAATCTGGGGAAGAGTTTCCTCGTAAGCATCGATCAGATCCTGAAGAGACAGATCCACACCGGTTCCCTCAATAGTGAACCGATCTCCTCCGACCTTCCCCAGTTCCTGCACCGATACACCGTTTTGCGTAAAGTGGGTTTTGAGACGATCGGGGTCGTTTGAAATCACAAGGGCCGTCCCGCATCCTTCCCCAAAGAGGGTTCGAAGCGGATCTACCACCTGCGGGGAAAGAGTGATCCCTGTTCGATAAAAAGCTGCCAGCTCTGAAACAGCCGCGGCCAGACCTCCGGTGGAAATGTCGTGTGCGGCCTCGACCAGATCGAGAGAGAAGGCTTCCCGTATGGTATCGGCAGTTTTCCTGATTCCCGGAAGGTCTAGGCCGGGAATTCGTCCGGTAAGGCTTCCCTTCGTGTAGGCGTAGAGGCTGGCTGCGAGGCGGGTTTCCGCTTCACCGACAAGGAAGACCCTGGCGCCGGGTGTCAGGCTGTGGACGGGGAGGTGGTCCACACTGTCCACAACACCCACGACGGCTACCGTTGGTGTAGGCCAGATTGCTTCTCCCTCGGTTTCGTTGTAGAAGCTTACATTTCCCGAAACCACGGGAATTTCGAGTGCACGACAAGCCTCCGCCATTCCTTCGACGCTTTCGGCAAACTGATACATGATGTCGGGTTTCTCCGGGTTTCCAAAGTTGAGACAATCCGTGAGCCCCAGAGGTTTTGCTCCCACGCAGGCAAGGTTTAATGCTGCTTCGGCGACGGCATGGGCCGTTCCGTTTCGGGGATCGAGGTAGCAGTAAAGAGGATTAACGTCGCTTGTCATTGCCACCGCACGGTTTGTGCCGACGATTCGGATGACACCGGCTCCCAGTCCGGGAGTTACGGCCGTGTTAATGCGGACCATGTGATCGTATTGCCGCCAGATCCATCGCTTTGAGCAGAGGTTGGGAGATGCGATGAAGGAACGCAGCTCCTCTGACATGTCGGATGGCGGAGGAAGAATAAGATCCTCTTCCCCGGTAAGTTCATCCAGGTAGGCGGGCCGCACCGTGGGTCGGTTGTACACGGGGCTTTGCGTCGAGAGAGGCTCCGCAGGGATGGCCAGAACCTCCTGGCCCCTCCAGGTTGCCCGCACAACGCCGTCATCGGTGACAACAGCGACCACGGTGGCATCCAGACCCCAGTGAGCAAAGAGATCCAGAACCTCCTGCTCACGTCCCGATGTGGCTACGATCAACATGCGTTCCTGGCTTTCCGAGAGCATGATCTCGTAAGGATTCATTCCCTCTTCCCGCAGGGGCACGGCATCCAGGTTCAATCGCATACCCGTGCCGGCCCGTCCGCACATTTCGAAGGAAGATGAAGTGAGTCCGGCCGCGCCCATGTCCTGGATTCCAACGACGGCATCGCCCTGCATGAGCTGGAGACAGGCCTCCATGAGCAGCTTTTCGGTGAAGGGATCACCAACCTGGACATTGGGACGTTTGGCTTCGGAATCCTTGTCGAATTCCTCCGAGGCCATGGTGGCTCCGTGGATTCCGTCCCGTCCCGTTTTGGAGCCTACATAGATCACAGGGTTCCCCGCGCCGGATGCGTGGGCTCGAAAGATGGCGTCGTGGCGCACGACACCCAGGGCGAAGGCATTCACGAGGATATTCTTATCATAGGCGGGGAAAAAGGTGGTTTCTCCCCCGATCGTAGGAATGCCCATGCAGTTGCCGTAGCCGGCAATACCGCCAACCACGCCATCCACAAGAAAGCGCATTCGAGGTGCATCGATGTCCCCGAAGCGAAGAGAATCCATGCAGGCTATGCATCGGGCACCCATGGTGAAGACGTCCCGGAGGATCCCACCCACGCCCGTGGCCGCGCCCTGGTAAGGTTCGATAAAGGAAGGGTGGTTATGGCTTTCCATCTTGAAGGCCACGGCCCAGCCGTCGCCGATATCCACGATTCCCGCGTTTTCCCCCGGTCCCTGAAGAACCCAGGGTGCCTCCGTCGGGAACTTGCGCAGGTGGACTTTGGAACTCTTATAGGAACAGTGCTCGGACCAGAGGACGGAGAAGATGCCAAGTTCCACCATGTTGGGAGTGCGGCCCAGGATCGATCGTGCCCGATCAAATTCTTCCGGCGTCAGGCCGTGGTCTCTGGCATCCTCCATCGTTGCCGGCGCCATGATATTCATTGATCACCTCTCAGGTGGTTCAGAAGGCTGTCAAATACTTTCCGTCCGTCTGTATTCCCCAGGACAGACTCACTGCACCGTTCGGGATGGGGCATGAGGCCCACGACGTTTCCTTCCCGGTTTCGTATTCCCGCGATGGAGTGAAGAGCCCCGTTAGGGTTGGCTTCGAAAGCGGTGTCCTCCCTGCGGCCATCTGGATGAACGTACCGAAAAACAATTTGACCGTTTGCTTCCAGCTCCTCAATGAGATCGGGCGGGGCAAAGTAGTTTCCCTCCATGTGGGCGATGGGTACGCGGATGACCTGGTTTCGGTCATACGCGGTCGTAAAGGGAGTCCCGGTCTGTTCAACCCGAAGATGGACATCCTGACAGAGGAACTTGAGATGGGCGTTCCTCAACATGGCTCCTGGGAGGAGGCCGGATTCCAGCAGAACCTGGAACCCGTTGCAGATGCCGATGACAGGAAATCCATTCCTGGCCATTCGGATTACCTCGTTCATGACAGGGGAAAATCGGGCGATGGCACCGGCCCTGAGGTAATCTCCGTGGGCAAATCCGCCGGGCATGACGATCGCGTCGTAGGATGAAAGATCTTCTTCCCTGTGCCAGATTCTCTGGGCCGGAAGGCCGATGACGTGATTCAGTACATGCTCGACGTCTTCGTCACAGTTGGAACCCGGAAAGGTAACGACGGCGACTTTCATGGAACGGGAGTAACCCTGGCGGTCTCGATGACGGTATTGGCCAGGAGCTTCTGGGCCAGGTCTTCTGCGATGGCCAGACCTTCAGTCTCATTGGCGGTGTCGATCTCCATCATGAAGACCTTCCCGGCCCGTACTCCATGGACCCGGTCATATCCAAGCGACTGGATGGCTTTCTGGATGGTCTTGCCCTGAGGATCCAGGACAACGTCTTTTAAAAACACCTCGACCTTGAACTTCATTCAAACCTCCAAGGGATAGGTGATGGAGTGCTGTGCGGCTACCTCCATCTTAACATGAGTCGCCCCTTCCGTCTTAAGGACTTCACGGGCGGAAAGGTCTGCCATCTCTGGCAGGTTGTTGTGTTCGCTCAGATGAGCGAGCACGAGGGATGTGAGCCTGCTGTGGATCAGTTCAGGAAGAAATTCCCGGACCTGCTGGTTGGAGAGATGTCCATGCCGGGAACGAATTCTCTGTTTGACGTCCCATGGATAGGGACCCTGGATGAGCATCTCCTCGTCGTGGTTGCTCTCAAGAATCAGGGTTGTGACACCCCGGAGAGAATGGAGGACGGAGGCGGGCATGGTTCCCATGTCCGTGGCGATACCGATGCTGGCACCTTTGTCTCCCTCAATCCGGAACCCGACAGGTTCGGCTGCGTCGTGGGGTACGGAAAATGGCGTTACACGGAGGCCATTGATCGCCATCGGTCCCTGAATGGATTGAAGGGTGGGATGTCCCAGCCCGGATGCCTCCAGGGCCTTCACCGTGCCCGGGCTGGCATAGGTCGGGATGGGTCTCCGCTTCTGAATCGTTCGCAGGGAGGATACATGGTCGCCATGTTCGTGGGTGATGAATATGGCAGCCAGATCTTCGAACTGGCAGCCGATCTCCAGCATCCGATGGGTGAGCCGGCGGTGGGAAAAGCCTGCATCGACCAGGATGAGAGTCTCCCCCTGGATCACAAGGTAAGCATTTCCCTTGCTTCCCGAACCGAGAACAGCAATTCGCATGATCGATGATTATCCCATATATTGGGTTGAAACGCCATAGGACCACAGAGTATTGAGTAGTGACCGACTTTCGGAATAGACAGGTACATGGATCGTATACAATAGGATCGGGTGCCGGGATGCCCTATCTCGATGGGTCCCGAAATTCTCCATGGAGGTGCTTCGTTATGGCCATCTTTCCGCTGATTGCGATTCTGTTCTGGGGTTCGATCTTCTTTTTCGGGTTTCGATCCGCCTTTGTCCAGGAAAAGGGTCCTCTCATTCAGCCGATGCGAACGGTTTTGAAATCCCTGGGAGATGCCGTGTGGATCCTGATCGGCATCCTCATCTGCGGTGTGATCCTGCTTGTTGTCCTTGACGTCGGGCAGATCGCGGCTCACAGAAGCCCTGTGGGCTTCTTCACCACCATGGCATTCTTCTGCCTCATCCCCGCCGACGCCCTCCTCGCCGCAAAGCTCTTCCTTCCGAAAGAATAAGGCAGTAGACAGTAGACGGTACCCTCCAGATCTTCGATCCTTCGGGCATCCATTCGGGACCTGTCAATCGGCGCGTAGTTTTACGAGATAGATTGGCGCGTATTTTTACGAGATGAGAGAAAAAGAAGAAGAGCGGGAGGGGGGTCTGTTGTTGGTGTTGTTTTTTCATGCTTGACCTCCTCGTAGGATGGCTTCCAGATCTTTCAGGCGGTAACTCCGTCCGTCGATGGACAGAATGTGGGATCGATGAAGAATGCGGTCCAGGATGGCCTTGGTGGCCATTTCGTCTCCCGCAAAGATCTGGACCCATTCCCGTACCGATCGGTTGCTGGTCAGGATGAGACTTCCCCGGACATAGCGCGCCGAGATGAATTGAAAGAAGAGATGGGTCTCTCTCCTGTCCAGGCTCTGGTAGCCCAATTCATCCAGGATGACGAGGGCGTTTTTCATGTATCCCTGTCTCGTGAATGGGGTCCACCTTATAACTCAGCGTAAACCCGTGATGCGAAACAAGACGTCCATGCAGCAACGTGATCGCCGGTCTGCGCCGCTGTCCTGACGATTCAGACACCCATGTCGAAATAATTCCCTCGTAACGATATACGCCGGACATACGCTCTGTACGACGGTCTGTCGCTCCTGCTGCCAGACGTTTCAACCGATACCGGATCGCTCCTTCCGTCACTCCATAACGCTCCGCGATCTCCACGTTGCTCATCCCTCCCACTTGCTTTACCACCATGATCTCGCTATCCTTGCCTCTAAGGGGCCTTCGGGTCCTGGAACGGGGCATACCCACCTCATGACTCACGTTTGACAGTTCATCGAGGGTGACACCCCGAAAGTGCAATAACGACGGGCAGCAGGGTTTGGAAAACGGCAAAACATAGTGCCACGCCGTGCGTTGTGGGAGTTGACATAAATGTTTGCAT